>Ga0207957_1000001_pt1 | contig 262045 bp, 433 predicted proteins | sample CryBogCBH27Jun07_FD_184603 | JGI IMG/M metagenome (GOLD analysis project Ga0207957, IMG submission 184603) | Freshwater microbial communities from Crystal Bog, Wisconsin, USA - CBH27Jun07 (SPAdes) | ecosystem: Environmental > Aquatic > Freshwater > Lake | place: Crystal Bog, Wisconsin, USA...
AAATTTATTGTCGGCTGTTCCTATTTCTTATTACGACTTGTCGGCATTTTATCCCACTAATTTATTATACGGTCCACCTTTAGAAGCATGTATTAATATTGGTGGCGGTTCCGGTTATGTCGTTCCTAAATGTGATATTAGTTTAATCAATGCATGTTCTGCCTTATCTTCGCAATATGGTATTTCTCCTGATTATCCGTATATCATTACAACTGAAACCATTTCTTCTGTAGAAGTATCAACCACTGCAATTGAGTTTCCTACCATTTCCGCATTCTTTGCCAACTTCTGTAATGCATGCAATTGTAACTGTAATTCTCTATCTTCTATTAATGAAACCACTTCTTCTGTTAATTTTACTTTATTTAAAAATATTATAAGTGGATGGGATGGTAGAATTTGGGATGTTTCTGCCACAGATATAAGTAAAGCAACTTTCGTTAAATTCAACAATGTTCCTATTTGTGTTGGAGATGATGCTATTGCCTTAAATTATAATAACGGTATTATCAGTACTTTTACCTTATGTAATTCTTCATTGAATACTAATGGAAATATGTATCTAGAAAACGTACAGTTCCTCAAGGATTATAAACCTGATAGTAATGCCTTATATAATACGCAATGTGGATGGAACAATAATGGATTTACTTTAAATCATTATATTAGTTCTAATGATGCATGTATTCGTCATACGCCTGAAAAAGTTCCCGTTGATATTTCCTTTTATAAAAAGAATGAGTTTACACAAGTAGGAGAAGTTACTTCTTATTATAGTTCTAACTTTGATTATGGACTTCAACGTAGACGTAAGGTTTATGATGTATTCTCTTTTGATAATGCTAATAATACTGGAAGTTATGGTGGTTATGGTTCTGATTTATTATTCAATTTTGATTATGCATTACTTGCATCTACTTTTGGATATAATCTACAAGGATCAAGAATCAATGCAGGATTAGGTTATGATTTAGTAACTTATCATTTAGCTCGGTCTTTCGTTGAACAGAGTAAGAAAATGTTAAGATATATTTCTTATACATTTGATCCGCATACACAATATTTGAAGATGACTCCTGAACCTCCGAGAGCATTACAAGGTTGTGCCGATACTTCATGTAATAAAGCTGCATCCATGGAAGCAATTATTGGTGGTTATTCTAATCAATGTTATCTTGTTGGTGTTTATATTGAAGCACCTGTGCATGAATTACTTTCTTGTTATTTCGTAAGAGAATACACTTTAGCAAGAGCAATGCAAGTTATTGGTAATATTCGTTCTAAATATGGCAATGTTACTCTTTATGGTGGTGCATCACTTGACGGTAATTCTCTAATCGAAAGAGGAACTGCCCGAATTGAAACCCTTATGAAAGAATTACGTAATGAATCGTACTATGTTGCTCCCCCGATGCTATTCATTTCATAATTAATAAAATTAAAATACTTGGTAATTAATTTTGTTACCTATTAAAAATTAAATAAATATAAACATGACACCGGAATTTGATAAATTTGTGAATGAGATTCTTCATGAGGCAAAGCGATGTGGAGGACCGTCTTTACGTCAATTAAGTGATAAGTCTCGTTATAGATTTATGGCTTGTCGTGAAAACCCATATTCTCCGGGATTTAAGAGAATTTATTGGGGACATAAGGATGGTTCATTTGATTACACTAAATGTGCCCGTGATCCTAGACCGGGTACAAGCGCCTATGAAGAATGTAAAGATTTACAACGTGCTATTGCTCGTAGACGCCGTTTAGCCGCAAGAAAACGTAGAAAATAAACTATTATGAATTTCCTTGAATTATTATTAATCCGTGATGATAAAGTTTTACATGAAATTGTAAAAGATAAAGAAATTATCAATGAGGAGAAAGATAATAAACCGAAGAAAAGAAAAATTAAGGGTGAACCTTATGCATTAACCGGTAATCTAATTACTGTTCCGTAGAATCCTAATATTTTTCTATCTACTGATTTATGAGCAACTGCTACTGATCTGACACGAAATTTAGTATTGTTTTTATGATTATAAACCATGTATTCTGTTTCGTAAGGAATATCAAGGGCAATAGATTCTAGCCATTTTTTCCATACTTCAATACGTTCTAATTCGTCTACAGAGGTTAACCAGCCATTACCTTTGGCTTCTTCGAAAGTTAAACCAAACATTTCACAATAGGCTTTATTGACCCATGTACAACGGCCTTCTGCATCACATTCATATGCACCAGTAGTAATTAAATTACTGGCTATCATTTTAGAACGAAGTTCGGCAAGAGCAACGGCATCATCAATTCTGTTGATTTGATCTTTGATAGATTTTCCGCCATTTTTAGATAATTCTTTATCTAAAGATTTGATTAGGGGAAGAACGGTTTCGTTGAGAGTTTTTTCAAAGTTTTCTTGGGTTTTGATGAGTTTTTTAATAGGTTGAATTAACATTTTCCAACCACCCCACAAAAATCCAACAATAGCGCCTAATGCTACAAGACTTTCTAATACTGCTTGAATAATAGTAATATATTGCATCTACAATTTATTTATTAAAATATAAAGGATAAAATAATCTTCTAGAAGATTATTTTATAGTAACAGTATTATCAGGATTAATGGTACATTCAAAAGGAGGAGTGTATTCGGAAGGTTGCATGGTAGCAATAGGCGTATTACCATATCCTCCAAGAATAAAGGTGGCTAATTCGCCTCCGTGTTTAAACATTAGTCCTGCATTCGGTCCAAGGGCATTTAAAACCTCTTGTGGATTAACACCGAGTTCGGCAGTTCTCGACCATAATTTTTGAAAAGGTTGTTGATGAATATTTAATATTTGTGTAGGTCCGTCCATACACATCTGTATTAATTCGTCAGCAATAACCTGTGCAGTCGTTTTTTCAATACTCAATGGGGCAAATAATGTATCGATAGTTGGCATATATAGATGATATTTATGCAGGTTCTATTATAAACCATGCCACATCCGAGGCATCTAATATATTAGTGCTAGTAATGGTGAAGGATGTTCCTGCGATTCTTGAAGATATATAAGGGGTTCCTATATTAGCAATGGTGCCACCTTGTATAGTTAAATGAATTCTACTACTATTTGTTACTTTTGTGGTATTTATCGTGGCAGTTCCTCCTGAAAGAGTGACCAATCCACTGATTGCATTGGTTCCTTCTTTAATTAAAAAGGAACTACCTACTGCACTTAAGGTGATACTACCAGCAAATGCGGTATTTCCTGCACTAGTAATATTAATTGTGGTAGAACCCCCTGTAACAAGTTGAATACCTCTTGCAGAACCCCCCACTGTTCCTTTATTGGTTCCTATTCTTACGGTGTTAGCTACGGTTTTCCAATCTATTTCAAAATCTTCAAAATTAGTACTATTGGTATAGGTATTCATCACCGAAAACCTTTGAGCCGTGCTGGCGTTTTTTTGCACTAAACATGTATCACTACCGAGAGTGGTGCCTGCCAATTGTGGACCTGTGAAATTATATTGACTAAAATTTACCTGATCGAGGCATGCTCCTAATAACTCTACCGTGAACCATCCTCCTTGGGAGGAGGTCCATGCCTGCGCCCCGTTAACGATGCAATCCATTCGAGTAGATGCAATCGATGCAAATCCAGTATTTGACGCCCCAATACATAACATAGGCGTAGTGAATGCTTGCGTACCTGAAACAGTAAGATTTCCTGAATCATCAATAGTACAATAACTACTTTTTAATGTTTTACCTCCTGAACCACTAGTCCGAAGAATAGTATTATTCACAAAACCAGTACTACCTCCTACTCCACTTACCGAACTCAATGAAGTTAATATAGAATAAGAAGTGTTCCAATTAGCACTATTAGCTTGAACCGTATTAGTTGTTGCAAGGAAAATACTGGAATTGCTTCTTGCCCAAGTAGTGAAAATTGGATCAGTTTCAACACTTAAGCCACTCAATACCCAAATGGCACTATTATTTTGAACAGTTGTTCTTGTATCAACATAGTTAGCACTATTACTATTAACATTGGAATAAACACTCGAATTATTTCCTGATTGAGTATTAAAACTATTATACGTACTTTGCCAATTACCAGTTAATGTCTTAATATCCGTTCCTTGATAATTCCACTGAACAGCACTGTTACTTTGAACAGTATTAACCGCATTAATATACGAGGCGGAATTATTATTGACATTAGAAAATACCGAATTCCAATTAGCAGAGTTAGTATTAACTGATGAAAATACCGAAAGATTGTTTGCTGACTGTGAATTAAAGGTAGTATAATTACTATTATAGTTTGCACTATTACTATTAACATTGGAATAAACACTAAGGTTATTAGCAGATTGTGTAGAGAAACCGTTGAATGTATTTTGCCAATTAGCACTAATAGATTTAATATCAGTTCCTTGATAATTCCAATTTAATGAACTATTAGTTTGAACCGTAACAAAAACATTTTGCCAATTAGATGAATAGGTATTAGAGTTAGTATAATTACTGGAATTGTTTGCACTATTCGAATTTACATTGGAATATACGCTTAGATTGTTAGCAGATTGCACACTATAACTAGTATAACTATTTTGCCAGTTACTTGTTAAACTTTTTATATCTGTTCCTTGGTAATTCCATTGAACCGCACTATTAACATTAACATCGGAATATACTGAATTCCAATTAGCAGAATTAGCATTTGTAGTAGTATAATTACTAGAATTATTTGCACTAACTCCATTGACATAATTGAATACAGAAGACCAATTGGCACTGTTGCTATGAACATTAGAATAAACACTTAAATTGTTGGCTGATTGAATATTAAAACTAGTATAATTGCTTTGCCAATTACTTGTTAAACTTTTAATATCAGTTCCTTGATAATTCCAATTTATTGCAGAATTACTCTGAACAATATTATATGTTGCTAAAAATAAAGCAGAATTATTATGTGCCCAAGAAGTAAAAATAGGATCAGTTTCTACGCTTAATCCACTTAATACCCATATTGAGCTATTAGTTGCAACCGTATTTAGAGTGTTTTGCCAATCACCAGTTAAGACCTGAATATCTGTTCCTTGATAGTTCCATTGAATAGCCGAATTGTTAGTAACAATAGTAACAACATCATTCCAATTAGCAGAATTAGAATACACTTGAGTATCAACGGTTGAATCGATGCCAATACCTGTTAAAGTGTTTCCGCTCCAATCAAACATTACATCTCCATTTGCATTATGTAATACTCTTGCATTAGGATCAATACTGATTTGATTATTAGAATCTTGAATAGCAGTATTTGGAAGAAATAATAAAGGAGAACCAAGGGGAAGATAATATACTGTTACACCGTCTTGTTGAAAATTTGTCAATCTTCCTGCTTGATAATTTAATTCATAATTAACTGAACATTTTAAAGAAATACCTTTATTTCCACCAATACCTAAATCAGTTGTTCCTTGTGTTAAATTTGATCCATTTTGAAAAGCAATAATGGCATCTTGATTCATTATTCCCCCCGATAAAGGAAGAGAATTTTCTTGAACAAATAATGCGGAACCGGCTGCATCAAATGCTGATATATCTTGAAAAGCAGCAGAACCTAAGAAGTTTCCTCCTATTAATAATTGATCCGCAGAAATAGAAGGAGAATATAATGCATCTAGAGTATTATTATATAAATGTAAATCTCCAGTCATCGTTCCTCCTGCTAATGGCAGATAATCATTTTGAATATTGGTTACTGTTGAATTAATATTATCTAAATCATTCTGCACATCAGAAGATACAGAAGTTCCAAACTTTCTATACAATTCTGTGTTAAGATTAATCTGTTGTTGTGATGCCATTGTTCAATTATTTACATTAATCACGGTCTTCCCAATTACCAATATAATTTAAGGCAACCCATCTATACGGACAAGGAACGAAATAACTTATTTGAAAACCTCCTGTTTCAGTTATATCAAAAGTATTAGGATCAACTACATCAACCCATTCACCATAAGTATAAAAATTACCAATGACATTATTAAGTAAAACTAAAAAATTTCCCTCATCTTTATTATAGGCCATATATCCAATTGCGCCACTATCTCTTCCTTTTAAAGTGTCGCCATAATTAATTGTTCCATACCAATTATAAGACCATATCTGTGCCTCATTAACGGGTAATGATATTAATTCTAAGTAATTTCCGACATCACTAGCATAACAAGAATATTGAGCCATATTTCTTCCCAAACGAAAACACCATTCACTATTATCGCCATTATCGGGATATACTGAAAATTGACTTAATGCATCAGGTTTAGTTGCAAGAAATTTAAAAACCCCTTGACCGACTGCATCTGCTAAAGGAGGTAAATGAAAAGAAGTATAACTATAATATGGAACGGATTGATCAGTTAAAATCAATCCTGCTTGATCAACCGAAATAGGAATATTATACCATCCCGGTCCATTATTAGGAGCAATGAAAATACTGTTCTGCCATGATGCCGAATGAGTCTGAACAGTCGTAGTAGTATCTTGTCCACCATTCCCCCATACTGCCGACATTCCACTTACAGTAGTAAATGTGCTATTCCAATCAACGATTTCTATATCAGTAATCTCTTCCGAATTAATGAATATATTCGTAGCAGAGATAGTTAATCCGCTTAAATTACCGCTAAGCGTTCCTCCACTTAAAGGAAGATAATTAACGGTGATTTTATTGACTCCTTGAGCAAAATCGGTAATATCCTTTACCGTATGAGTATGGGCAATATTTTTAGATACTATTCGTTGGGAACAAGACACTAAATTATTTACCAATTAATTCATTAGGTCAAATCTTCCACCGTAATTTCCCCCAATTGCATCAATTCTCTAATTTGCTCGATAATTGCATTTCTATCCACTTCCTCTGGCTCGTAATAAATTATCTGTGCATCCTCATAGATAACAGTCGGAGCGTTTAAATCACTGGTTATAATTAAACCATTGAGGTACGGATATTGCTCCACACACCAACTATAATGTTCTGGTACACTTACTGGATAAGGATTTTCGACTCTATTACATCTATTTGCATCTTTAGTCAATTTACTCCATCCACAATCATTGACTGCAATAATATCAACTAATCCCGGCCCCCCAGCAGTCGGCATCTGAAAGCTTAATCTTTGTGGACTTATCAACGAAAACGTATCAATAGGATAACCATTAATAACTGTTCCATCCGGCATAGTAAATGCTGACATTGGATACATTAGCGAATTATTACCAGAAAGATATAAGTTAGTAACTTGTTGAAACCCGCCTCCATCTACATTAATCGTAGGCGTATCAGTCGTTCTAAAATAATATTCATTAACAAACCTCAATTGCGGTTGCCCCGATATTGAATAATAATCCGTTTGATTAGCAGAAGCATAATTCGCAGTTGTTTTATAATCGCAATCCAACATATCTGTTACAATTATATCATCATAAATGAAACAGATGGGTTTAACTGGATTTAGAACTGTTCTGAATAACCAAGTCTTAATAGTAAATTTAGCCGTTGCAGTTAAACGATACGGAACTTTATTGTCTAGATTTCCTCCTACTGTCGGATAATCCATTCCAATATTTCCATCCCAATGGGTTTCTACTCTCAATTCATTTCCTGTCTTTGGTTCTCTTATTGAATACACGATATATGGATTAAAAAACACGGAAAAATTCTGAATAATTTGTTCAACGTCTTGTTGATACTTTCCAAGAATAGTAATTTCTACATCAATATTCCAAGGAATAGCTCTGATATTAGTAAACCCTCCTTGTTCATTTTTATAAATTATATCTTCTGTTTTATTCTTGTTACGACTATCATCTCTTCTCATTCCAGTAGTTGTCATTGCAACAATAGGAAATTTAACTGTGTCAGGCTTACCAGTTATATCTTGAAGAATTCTAGACTTTGGCCCATAAATGAAATTAACCTTGATACGATCCGTTTGCTTACCCGTCATATCTTCATAACGTCTAATCTCCATAGAATCTAAAACATGTTCCAACATCTTCAGATTCTTACTGATTTCAAAATTATAATTATACTCTTCCATTTAAATTATTTACATAAATATTATCATGGCATATGCTGATTCATTGTTCTCCTTTACTCCCCAACATGGTTATTCATTTAATCCTGTTGGGAATAACAGAAGTGGTGATAATGCTAATCCAATCAGTGTTAATACCAATCCATACGTTCCTAATTGTGGACCAAATCTAATTGAACAAATCCATAAACAACAATACCAGGAATATGTTAATAATTTCGGCCAAACTATTTCTTATCAACCCGTAAAATATAATTTCAATACCCACAATTTCCTTTATGGTGAAGACCCAACATCCGGTTATTTCTATGCAAGAAAAATGAAAGCAATTATTGAATTTAGTTCTTATACAACTTTCTTAACTAAATTTGGTATTATGTCTGATTCTGATATTACGATTTATATTCCTATTTCAGAATTTAATAGAGCATGGGGTTCTCCACAAGGGGAAACTTATCCATTAGCAGGAGATTTATTTATTATTGATGCAGAAGCATGTGATAGACCCCTCGGCCAGTCCCCAATGTGCTTCCAAATTTCTGATAAAGCTGATAATATTAAACCTGTTGATTTTATGGGTAAACATTATGTTTGGAAATTAGTTGCTAATAGATTTGACTACAGCTACGAACCCAATGCTCCTGTGGAGAAATTCTTATCAGAAAATTCAGGAGATTCTCCTGCATATGGAAGATTACCAGGAGGCGATAACCCTCCTGATTTATCCACTAAAGAATATAATATTGATACTTTTAGCAGGGCTGAATTTGATTTACCTAAAAAAGAACAATCAGTATATGGGACTTATTTGTAATTTACTTGTTTGTTATTCTGTGCTACATTAAATACTTAATGATGGATATACAGAATAATAATAAAAGAAAGAAATGGACAAACGAGATGATCAAACAGGAAGCTTTGAAGTATAATACTCGTTCTGATTGGGGTAAAAATTCAACTGTTTCGTACTGTCTTGCAATACGTAGAAAAATATTAAATGAATGCACTTCACATATGGTTTATAAGACTAATCCTTTTGTTGATGACATAGGTATAATATATGCATATTTATTTGAAGATAATAGTATCTATATAGGATTAACGGTATGCCCGGAGAAACGTCGCTCGACACATTTACGCGAAGGAATTGTAAGTGAAAAAATAAAACAAAATATAAAATTTGAATATAAAATATTAGAATCTAATATTCCAAATAATATTTTATCGGACAGAGAAAAATTTTATTTGGAATATTATACAAGAGAATTCCCTAATTTAACCCTTTTGAATAGAAGTAAAGGTGGCTCTAGAGGATCGTTATACAATAAAATAAGCAATGACCAATTAAAACAATCTGCCCTTGATTTTACTTCCAGAATACAATGGCATGATAATGCCCCTAAGATGTATTCTATAGCAGTAAGACGAAAATTAGTTGATTGGTGTTGTGCTCATATGGTACCACTGAGAACGGATTGGAATGTTGATAAGGCAGTAAAAGAAGGTTTAAAATATTCATATGTTTCTGAATGGCAAAAGAATAATAAATCATCGTATAATTTCTTAAACAATAAAGGATTGGTTCATCTTGTAACTGAACATTTAGAGAAGAAACATCTATCATGGAATGAAGAATCAATCTTAAAGGAAGCGCAGAAATATACATCGTTAAAAGACTGGTACACTTGTTCACCCAAGTCATATTCTTCCGCAATTAGATTAAATCTTTTTGATAAATGTTCAGCACATATGACGAGATTAAAAAGACAGTGGGATGCTGATTCAATATTAGCAGATGCCAAATTATATAACAATATCACAAAATGGATAAAGGCGAGTTCGCGTGCCTATACAGTTGCTAAAGAACTGAACATTTTAAAGGAATGTACTGCGCATATGGTTAAACATTCTGAACTGTGATTTTTGAATTTTTGATTAAATATAACGATTATATAAATAATCTTATATGCAAATAAAGAGAAAACTGATAGTCGAATCGCCCTTATACGATCTTCAATATGAAATGGTTCAAGAGAACAAAGAAGCGGATAAGAAAATATATTTTTCTGGCCCCTTTATCGTTTTGAATAAAAAAAATAAAAATGGTCGCATTTATGAAGAGGATGAAATGGTTCCAGCCGTTAATAATTTTATCGAAGAGTATGTAAAGAAAAATAGAGCGGGGGGTGAATGTAATCACAGCGATTCCCCAGATGTATCGTTGGAACGTATTGCTCATAAGATAATATCGCTAAAACGGGATAATAATGATTCTGATGCATATATCGGTAAATCAGAAGTTATTACTGCTAATCCTGCTGGCCGCATCCTCGAAGGGCTTATAAAATCAAATTTTATATTCGGAGCCTCAACAAAATGCTTAGGTGTCATACAAGAATCATCTAGTGGAAACCTAGTAAAAAATCCTATCTTGATCGCGGTTGACGCCGTATACGAGCCTAGTGGTATGAACTGTTATGTCCAAGGAATTTTAGAAAATAGAGAATATATTATTGGAGATGATGGAAGGGTGGCGGAGGCTTATGCTGCATTAGATAAAAAACTATCTAAGTATCCTTCCAAGCATTCTGATGAGATTCGTGCATATATTGTAGAGAATTTACAAAAGTTCCTTGCTAAGATTTAATATGGAAAACTTAGAAACCATTTATGAGAGTATGATAACTCCTGTGCAGGTTGGTCCTTTGACATTTACTAAGGAACCGATTGAATCTAATATTATTGATGTGGAAGAAGGGGATAATTTATCTGAGGAGCAAGAGGTTAAAATTGCTAAGCAGATATTGAAGCAAGTGGATCAATTAGATATGGCGGCGGATGAAGCGGCGGTTAAGTCATATCGTAGGAAGTTAGAAAGTATTGCAGATAGTATTAGGGATTTGGCTAATCAATTTATTCAAGGACATCCGGGAATTTAATTAAATATGAAGTTTAGTGAATTTTATAAATTGTTGGTGGAGAGTCCTAGTATGGACAATTCTGTTCCACAATCTTCGGAACAAAATATACAAAATGATGAAAACTTCATGCAGGATTTAATTCCCATGGGAAAGTTGTGGGGTTATAATTTCTTTCGTCATATAAGAATAAACGGTAATGTATCTTATTATCTTTTAGACGAAAAGAATATTAACATTATTCTTAATGTATCTATTCAAAAGTTAAAATCAAGTTACGAGGTTAATTATATATGGAAATCTAAATCATCGGAGAAAGGATTAATGACTAAATTCTTTAAGGAATTTTTGATTCCAAAATATAAAGTATTGGAATCTTCTACAAGTCATAGTACTGTTGCTAAGAATTTTTGGTTTAATTTTATCAAGAATAATTTAGGGGTTTATAGGTTTTCATTTTTAAATCACGGAAAGAATGAAATCTTTATTGATGATATGGTAACTTTGAAGGTAGAGGAGAACTATATTTGGAAATGGTCATATATTACTTTACGAATTTATGAAAAGTAAATATCGGGATGGTTCACACTTTAGATAAGATTAATCAACCAAAGCAATATAATGATATTCACAAAAATATCATTAAAGATTTATATAATGGAGAGAATTTAATTATATCGCAGAATCGCGGTTGTTTCGTTTCCACTATATTGATCTTTTATTGTTTGAATAAGATTAAAGAGAATCCAAATATTCTTATTAATTATTGTGGAGCGAATGGGTCATTTTCCCGTCATTTCGTTTCGACTCTAGTAAATTATGGAGCATTGTTTAACTTAGATGGATGGGCATTAAACGATAATATAGATCGAGATGTTTTTTGTGAAAAAAATTATGATATTAGTATCTTTGATGGAATGTATGGATATTCGCATTTTTTTTCTGATTTTTTCAAGATTAAATCAAAGCAAAAAATCTTTACATGTTATTGTAAAGCAGCAATAACTCAAGTAGAAAAATATGGTAGTTTTGAAGGATTTAATTTACATACTCTTCAAGCTGAATCGGTTTATACTAAAGAAGAATTAGAACAGATTAGAAAGACATACGATACTAGTATTCATGATGATTGGAATGAAAGTGATTATCTTAAAGATTATGGAGATTTAACTAAAGATCATTCATTGCCAAGAGAAGCATATCATAGAGGACTTCCTGAACTTGATGATTATCTGGCAAGTCTTTAAATACTGGAATGCACAAGAAGGCATTTAAATTGAACTATCATCATTGTGCAATTTGTGATATTGATGAATATGAATTATTAGATGTTCATCGAATTAAAGAAGGCGAAGAATATTCGTTACAAAATTGTATTTGTTTATGTTGTAACTGTCATAGGAAACATCATTCAGGATTGATTAAAATTCTGAATAAGAGATATTCATCTAATGGATATTTTCTAGAATATTTGGATGAAGAGGGTAAAGAAATGTTTAAGATTCTTTAAATATTAGCAATGCCATTTTCTTAAACTTTTGTTCACTCTGCTATTAGGATCATGTGCAGTTTCAGCAGAAGTTAGTTTAGCTTTTAAGCCTTTCATACGGGAACAGAATGATTTTCTACGTTTAGCAGATTTGCTTCCTTTTTTCAATTTAGAAGGATCGGTAGTTACGGCAGTTTTTAGTTTGGAACCGGGATGTTCTTTTTTATAAGATTCGACTCCTTTTTTATTAAGTCCGCCTTCGGGATTTTTACCTTCTTTTCTTTGCCATGCAGGGGTTGAACTTTCTTCAACGGGAACACAATCAGGAACCATCTTCTTTCCTTTCTTTTTCATTCCTACTTTTTTATAGCCTTTCCAACAAGCTTCCAAGATAGAATTTATATAGTCATCGAATTTATCAGTCATATAATTTTATTTACATATGACTGATAAGATTAATGATTATTTCGGTGCAGGAATATATTCAGGGTCTGGGATTATATATTCATCATCATAGAAGCGTTCCCATTCACATTTTTTATGTCCTTCACAAGTATAGAAATACCAATAATGATGTTCTTCCGCTGTTTCCATTTTAAACCAGCATTTCACATTTCCCCAACAAGGTTGATTAAGAGAAGAGATATGATCCCAATTACATTCTTCGCCATGTTCACCGGTCTTATATGATTTTGATTTAAACATTTGGTTCAGGAATATAATCAGGATATGGACGTTTGCAGAAATCTTCCCATTTTTCATATTCAACAGGAACAAATTCAGAAATGTCATCTGGATAAAGTTCTTTCATAAATATATCCCAATAAGAGGTTTCTTCCGTTGAGAAACTTATGAAGTTACATTCTGCTCCACCACAACAATTAGATTTTTTATATGATTTTGATTTAAACATTTAGTTCAGGAATATAATAATCGTTGTTGTAATTATCAGCTAATTCTCTATGTCCTTCACATGCATGTATCCATTCACAATCAGTAAAATCTTCATTGCATTGTTCATCTACAACTTCGACATCTCCCCAACAAGGTTTCTCTTCTGTTGAAAGAAAGGCATAGGTGCAACCATCGCCACAACATGCCCCAGGATTATAAGATTTACTATAATGTTTCATAATTAAATTTCCTCAATAATAGATTCTTGTGTTTCCGTATCAATTTCACCTTTATCAAGTTCAATCGATTCTGCGGTCAGAAAACGAAAAGATTTCAATTTGTATACTTCCCATTGATTAGGTTTATCGACTCTAACAATAACCCCTTCGGCAGGAGTATTCGGCACCTTTACACAATATCTACAATCCTTTTCTAGATAATCATCAATCATTTGTTGAAGAAAATCTTCTTGCCAATGATTATCTTTTTGAAGATCATATAAATCTTTCACTTTACCGTAGTAATGAACATATGGTGTTTTGATACCATAACGGTTACAATACTCTACCATTTGAGGATGAGATAGTTCAAAAACATCGCCGTTGTTATTAGTGAAAGTCATTCGATAAACAATACAATCTAATGAACCTTCTGCACAACCATAATCGTATGGTTTTTGGATCATAGCGCCAGTAGGAGTATAGCCAACAATTTCACCATAAAAACTATAACCTTGTTTTAGAGAAGGAGATAGTCTATCAGATGCAATTTTCCAAACATCAGTATCATAATAATGATTATTTTCTTTATCATCATTTAATGCTTGATTCTTTATGACACTACGAGATGAAAAAAGAATGCCGTATTCTGTATCTTTTACATCAGCACCAAAGAACTTAGCAATCTTTTCTTTTAGAGAAAGTTTCTTTTTAACTATAACATTGGAAACAACAAATGATGTGCCGTGGTACTTTTCAGTAATAGCAATAGTATCGTCCCAAGCAAGTTTAGACATATTTTTCTTTAACTGTTCAGTTGAAGGATGAAAATGAAATTGATTTTCAACTAATTTAGATTGATATTTCTTGACATTACCTCTAGTCTTTTTAGAAGTATTATTAGGAATACGTTGCCCTTGTGGAATATATTTCCGACATAGTTGATGATCTAAAATAGTATCAAAATCAGTTCCTTCAAAAGTGCCATCAATCACAACTGTTTTACCAAGAACATCTTTGATAAAGGATTCGAGAGAAGAAACAGGAATAATATATCCTTCACTTTTTTGTGAACGTAAGCTCAGGGCTTTCACCCGACCTGATGAAGAGAAGAACGCCTTAGTAGTTTTATCCGCATTCAAATCTTTATCAGAATATGAATTAGAATAAGAAAGAAAATCTTTACTGATTGCACATTCTAAAGGAAAATAACAATATAGTCCCGGTTGAGAATTAATACCGGTAATTACTACATTTCCTTGAACATTTGCTAGAAGAAGACGATCCGCATTAGGGTGACTTCTAAAAGAATCAATTCGTACAATTGATGCGAGATAATTAATGTTGTGATCTTTTGATTTTGAGAACATGATTTACTGTATCATGGTTTAGAGGTTAAGTCAATTGCTTTTTAAATATCAGGTAAAGGATGTTTTAAACATTCAGGAACTTCAATACGAGCAAATCTAGCCCAATATTGTTTTGTAAGCTTACTGTTATAAGGCCATTCTTTTTCAGTTAAAAACTCAGAAAACGTGATATAAGTGTCATGTTCTTTGAGATAATCTTTAATAGGTGGCGCTTTCTCTTTAATGGTATCTGGAACAGTAGTATTTGCCACTAATGCTTCAAAAATTTCATTACTATTAATAGTTACGTCTTCTTGATATGGCGCAATAACATTATCAATAAATTCTTCAAGGGTATCAAATAATATGATTGCTGCTTCCCATGCTAAACGATTATTTCTAAAACATTCTTCATAATTTTTTGTATAGAATTTTCCGGTGATACAATCAAATAATCCTATAGGACCATCCAAATCATCTTCTGCTACATTAAATCCGTATTCTCTTAACTGTTGTTTTGCTATTTTGTTATCCATAAATTTTATCTCTTTAAAAATCCTTCATTGTTACTAACCTTACCACATGCTAATCCTGCTTCATTAATTAATGCAAATTTAACAAATTCTTTATCGAAGTTCTTGAATACTTCATAAAATGCAACTTTATTTCTTGGATCATTACTGGCTCTTAAGGAAGCAAAATAACCAGGAAGTCCACCGACTTTATATTCAACCGCCTCCACGTAAACATATTTATGATTAGGATTTTCACGGGGAACATTCTTAATTGTGTTATTAGTACAATCAAAAATATCAATAGGTCCACGCATATTAACAGGGCTTACATAAAAACCATATTGCGCACAAATATTACGAAAATCTTGTTCAGTGAATTTGAGAGAGGAAGAAAGGAATGAGTTAGACATTATAAGTAATTATTCCGAATTTTATAGATTTCTACGTCGTATTTCATAAAATCCTAAACAAGACTTGACCGCAGTATGTATTATAGGAAATAATAATTTCGCTTTTTTATATAAAGTATATTTTGATATTGCTCCAAAACTGGCTTCTACTTCATTACAAAATAAACTAATAATATTAGGATTTTCAAACTTGTAAGGATTCCTTTGCCATTGTTTATAATGCATTATTTCATGACGAATAATGACTTTTCGAGTGATCCAACTATTATAATTGTCCCATCCTTTTAAATATAGTTCATTTAAAATAAGAGTAGGTATAGATTTTTTAATATTGAAACATCCCGCAAAAGGTTGTTCTTTATCATCTATATAAATTCTTTTAAATGTCATAACAATTATTAGAATTGTTTACTTGCAGCACAAGGTCCATCATGTCCTACTTCTCTGGAACATTCCCATCCTGGAGGAGGAACGTTACACCTTTCAGAATCTTCTTTTAAAAGTTCTGTTTCAAGTTGTCTAATAGTGAGTTCTAGATCAATGTTAACGTTATTTAATGCTCTTTCTAAGCGTTCCTTATCCGCCAAGAGAAATGCTCCTGCTTTTTCTAAATTTCTTTTTCGTGTTGTTGGACGAAATAAGTCCTTTCCCCAACAATCAGGCCACCAATTAATTGATTCATTAATATAAGCAAAAGCCCCCATTGCTAATTCACCATTAACATGTGAATCGTCATGGGCAGTTGACCATAAAGTCTTCTGTCGTTCTCTTTCTTTCGTAATTAGTTCTTTAGCGTTCATATTAAAACTGTTTCCCATTAGCTAATTTTCGTGCCTCATGCTTATGATCTTCTCTAGTGCGATTATATTCCATCTTCTCTTCAAATGCTCCTTGAAGATCATAACCAAATGCAGCAGCATAGTCAAAAATCCTAATCAAAGTATCTACAAGTTCTACTTCTGCCATTTTTCGATGAGGAAGTTTATCATCCATTAGATTCTTTCTTTCGCCTTCTAAGCATTCAGAAATTTCCGAATGAATTAATGCAAGTAGTTCCCCTTTATTACGGAAAAGAGGTTCTCCCGTTTCAATATTTTGCCACCATTTTTGGTTAGCAGCATGACAGATTTTAGCATATTCGTTTAGGTTCATGTTTTATTTGTTTCTTCTTTTATCTACAACTTTAACAGGTTCAGGATTAAATGAAAGATAATACTCTTTCATCAATTCATAAAGTAATTTATTAGGAACTGCTCGTTTTCGTCCAACTTCTAACCATTCATATTTCAAATAATCATGACAGAATAATGCCACAGCACTTGATCTGGAGACACCTGCTTTACAGTTTACGATAACATTTTTATCTTTATGTTTCAAGATAAAATCTACAATTTCCTTGGCTTGTTCTTTAGTAGGAGGTTGTGCCCATTCATCTGTTCCAATTATAGGAACCTCCTTAACTATATCCCAAAAACTAATATGTAGATTAGGAAGCTCATCCAGAAATTCATTTCTAATTGCATTATAGCTTGTATCGGGTTCACCGATTGCAATCCAAATTGCTTTGGCTGGATCAATATAGTGGGACCAATCTTCTGCCTCCTTACGAGGGATATTAACAACTGTTGTCATAATTATACTTTAAACCATGCTCCTCGTACAATGAAACGAATTTTATTTTTTCTTAAATTATCAAGAAAAGTTTGCGTTATTCCATCCTTTGACAATCCTGATTCCTCAATTTTAATATCTTCTATGCGTGTAATTCGATAAAACGAAAAAACATTATAATCAAGTTTATTTCGAAGCAAGTCTACTTCATTAATAAAAAGTGATTTTTCAGTCATTACCCACATACTACCTGCTTCCACTGCCCAATTATCATCTCTAAATGGAGGAATATACGAATCATCATATATATCCTTCCTGCTCTTATTATACAATGCCACAGGATGTTTCATATTGGTGTCACATACATGAAATCCGGCATTTCTAAAAATATCTTTAACTTCTTTTTCTGTTGGAATCCAATCTCGACTCTCTGATCCAAATAAAGGAACAACACATAATCCTGGTAACATTTTTAATAAATTTCTTCTATTCATAACGATATACTTATTTTAATCCATACTAACCAATCTTGCAACATATTGTTTTATTTTTCCCTCGTCATATTTATGATAACTTAGGGTTCTTTAATAGAATATATTGGAGCATCCATCGGTTAAAAGATTTAAACTTAAATTGACTAAAATCTTTTGTAATAATAGCATTGTGAAAATCACGGATACTGTCCTCCGCATTCTTAGGAGCAACAGTGGGTTCCATTCTCTCATATTCTGAAAGTTCATGGAAAACAAATACATTAGCCCCATCCGATTTAGCTTTCTTTGCATATGTAACTATATCTTCCTTAGTGTATAAAAGGTAGAAATCTCTGGCAAATGCAATCTTCCCTTGCAAATCTACTTCTTCATTAGGAGACGAAGCATAAAACATTTTATTCTCGTTCAAATCGTATATTCCAACAGGATTAGGACAGTTATCACTAATATGAAACCCTTCATTTCTAAAAATATCTTTTATTTCTTCTTCTGTTGGATACCAACTATTTTCTTGATCGTTCATATATCCATAGTCTAACCCACAATTATTCCAAAAGCAATGACTATTTGTTTTATTTTTCTCTCTTGATAAATATTATCACCATGACTAGCGAAGCTCAATCCCATATTCAAAAATTCCTCTATAACCTATCTACTGGCAATTATGCCCATGCAGATAAAGAACTCAATAAAGTCGTTACCCAAAAAGTAAATGATCGTTACCAAGCTGCACTAGAGAAAATTCAAAATCCTCCTACGAAGACAAAATAATAGAATTTACATTTATTGAATAAATAATCCTTATATGTTAGATGAATTAAAGCCTATTTTTGAACAAATTGATAAAAACATCTTCAATGAAGATACCCTTAAACAAGTATCTGCTATCATCGAAGCAAAAGTCAATGAAAAAACCGAAGCGCGTGTACAACTAGCAGTTGAATCCGCCACTCAAACTCTTGATGAAGAAATGACAGAAAAAATGACCCATCTTGTCAAAACCATCAAAGAGAATATTGACAAAGACCACTTAACTAAAATCAAGTACGTCGTCGAACAACTTAATACTGATCATCTTGCCAAGCTTGTTACTCTTAAAGAAAATTATGAAAATCTTCTAAAGAAAACCGCTCAAGAACATAAGATGACACTTGTTGAAAGTGTTGATACTTTCCTTGAGAAATATATCGATAAGAATCTTCCTAAACAAGTTATCGAAGAAGCTGCTAAAAACAATCACGTTAAAAATCTTCTACAAGAAGCTCGTAAAGTTCTTGGCGTTGATGAAAAGTTTGTCAAAACCAATATCAAAGAAGCATTCATTGATGGTAAGAAACAAATGGATAAACTTATTCAAGAAAATACTCAATTAAAGCAATCTAAAAATAAAGAAGAAGTTCAACGTTTTCTTACAGAGAAGACTGCTAATCTTCCTACTGAACTTGCTAAATTCCTTAAAAAAGGTTTTGAAAATAAACCACTAAATGTCGTTAAAGAAAATTTCGATTATATGGTCGAAATGTATGATGTCAGAGAGAAGAAAAAGAAAACAGCTCTTCTTAATGAATCTAAACAAATTTCCAACGTTGATCGGTCCTCAATCTCCGGTGATGCACTAATAACTGAAAGTTCTTCTAAGAACAATTCCAGTACTTCTCCTCTAAATCCTTTAGAAGACATGTATCTAGACGTTCTTGCAAGAAAATAAGCGATAAACAATAAATATAAAATATATGGTAAATCCATCCTCATCCTACGTAGACAGTGCGCCCGGTTTCATTAACAAAGATCGTGGTCGCCAATTAATTAACAAGTGGAGTAAAATCCTCGAATTCACTGATAGCCAGACACCCCCAATTAAAGGCCATCAGAACAAATTAGCAACCGCTATCATTCTTGAAAACCAAGAACGCTCACTTAAGGAAAACGGTTTCCTTCGTCAGCAAATGGTCCAAGAAAATGGTATGGTCGCTGGTGGTGCCTTTGCTGGTACTCCTTGGGGCGGTGGTACTCCTGGTTCCGCTCCCTCAACTAACGGTCAATACGGTAATGCCCTAAATGCTTCCGATTGGTATGCTCCTGGTGATGCTCGTCTTCCTAAGACTCTCATTCCTATGATTCGTCGTACATTCCCTGAGCTAATCTCTCATGAAATCGTCGGTGTTCAACCTATGAGCGGTCCTGTCGGTCTTGCCTTCGCCCTTCGTTATCAATACGACCAATCCCCTCTTGCATGTAGTCCTTATAATGATAAAGGCTGTACATTCGATCCTTCCAAGTTCAATCCAAGCGGACATCCGTTTGACACCACTGGTCTAGGTTCTGGTGAAGCAGGTTATCAAAATCTATTCACTGCACACACAGGTATCACCGCTGCTGGTCTATCCGGTAATGCTGATTTCGCTGTTCCTGCAATGGATTCCGGTGTTGCTCAACTTCTAAGCCATTTCGAAGCAAGCAGCAATATTCCTACTATGTCTCTTAAAATCGAGAAAACCGCTGTTGAAGCCGGTACTCGTAAATTAGGAACTAGCTGGTCTATCGAACTAGAACAAGACCTTATGAATATGAACGGTATTGACATTGATGCAGAAATGACCAATGTTATGTCCTACGAAATTCAGGCCGAAATTGACCGCGAAATGATCATCCGTATGATCCAAGTAGCTCTTAATGCAGGTCTAAATACCGGTTATTCTATCTGGCGTCCACAACTTGCAGATGCTCGCTGGTTTGCAGAACGTGGTGTTGACTTCTATGCCAAAATCGTTGTAGAAGCTAACCGTATGGCTATTCGTAACCGTCGTGGTCCTGCTAACTTCATCGTTGCAACTCCAAAGGTTTGTACCATCCTTCAACTTCTTCCTGAATTCCGTCCATTCGAAATCAGTTCCAATATCCAAGTTCACCCAAATGGTGTTGCTCGCGTTGGTTCTCTCGCAGGACAATTCAATATCTATCGTGATACTCGTTCTGAAGCACAATACCTAGCCGGTGCCCGTGCAACTCAAATCGAATATGCACTACTTGGATATAAAGGAACAGAATTCTATGATACAGGTCTAGTTTATTGCCCTTATATTCCAGTTCTTGTACAGCGGACCATCAGTCCTCTTACTATGACACCAAACGTAGGTATGATGACTAGGTACGGAGTCATAGATTCCCTATGGGGGGCTAGTAATTTTTACCATATCATTATCGTTAAGGATATTGATCGTAACCATTATACTTCCAGTCTTAGTGTTCCTACTTCTTCTCTACCTGTTTACTCAGTGTCTATCTAATAGATTAGGAGAAAGTAAAGAAAAATCCACGAAAACCCGCTCTATAGAGCGGGTTTTCTTTTGTTATAATTCTATAGTTTTAAGATATGTTTCTATACTTTCATTCGTGAAATCATTGATTTTAAGGGGAAATACTTCCCATTTAGTGAGACATTTCGATGCTTTATTATGTAAAGACTGTATAATCTGTTCTCTGACAATTGAGAACATTCGTAAATCTTCTTGATATTTTAAAAGACCTAATGAACAAAAAAACGAAGGCAGAATAACCTTTTCGGAAATAAAACCATGTGGATATAAATTAAAGGTTTCCGTAGAAGTCATATTAGTCTTATATTGCTTGAATAGCAAGTGGATTATCTGTTCATCCAATTGAATGAAATATGGGATATGAATAACATTATATCCATTTTCTTCAAAAACTTGGTTTCTAACAATATCACGAATAACAGTAGTAGGTTGTGTATAATGCCGTGGCCCATCATATTCCACAATAAGTTTTAATTCTTCGATTAAGAAGTCCGGTAAAAATCTTTTACCATTAAACTTTAGAGTTGGCGATGAAACAGTATAATCTCTAAAACGTTCCTTTAAAAATATACCTGTTGATTCTTCTGTTAAATACTCTTCAATCATAGATATTAATCTTCAAAGGTTTCAACTTCATCCCATACCATAATAGGTTTAACAAGGCTATAATCATATTGATGATTGTGAACTTTATGGCATTTCTCAACAAAAGCATCTTTAGACACAATCATGGCAGGAATTTCATTTGGTTCAACATCATCATATTTTTCTAACGTAATAGTTGTATGTAGAAAATCAGGAATGTCTTCTCCTTCAATATATTTGTAAAGATTAGGAGACAGTACATTTTTAGCCGCAACTAGAAATTGCTCCTTGGTGATTAAGAATGGTACAACAATACCGTCTGTAGTTTCATATGGTAGAATATTTTTATCTGTGTTCATTTATTTTTGGGGTTTTACTAACAATGCAAGTTACTATAAAAGGACGGCGTAAGCAACTTATTAACTAACCTTTATTTTAGCTTGACCAATATTAGGAATATAAGGAGCATAAACATATCCAGGATTATCATGAACCACCGATTTATAACCTAATAAAACTTCTCCATTTTCATTCATGGGTGATCTGTAAACTTCTGTACAATTTTTAATTATTCTTTGATCAAATAAAAACTCCTTGGGAATTCTTTCATCTATTACTTTTAATTGTTTATCATCAATAATTTCTGCTTTAATAGGAAAATCGACTATTCCTTGATCTAATAAGTAGTCTAAATTTTCAGCATGTAGATTAGTTAATAAGCGATTCCTGTATCGAATATCATTTCCTTGTGGCATGGGATATGGGCCTTTATGTAGCCATGCTAATAGTGTTTGGCAACCTTTATTAGTGATCAAATATTCTTTCATAAATTATTCTCCTCCACTCCAAGAGCGGTTATAATCATACATTTCTTGTAAAGTGACGGGTAAACGGTCTGCTACATGTGGAATCCGTTTCATATCATATAACAATACTGTTGTTCTATATTGTTCAATAGTTTCTTTATTTAGGATTTTATAAGCTCCTGCTCCCATTAGAGGATAAATCCATTGTAAAACTTTACCATCTTCTACAACTACTCGTATATCCCCTAAACAATTTCCTACAAAGTAACTTTTACTAGATTTATAAATATCATAAATCTTACCGTCTTTGTATGCAAATTCTTCATTTAGGGAGAATTCGTCCCAAAGGTCTTTTGTTACTTCTAATTTCATATTAACTTACTTCTGTTTGTAAAACTTCTCCAATATTTCTTTCTTCTACTACAAAATCGGGTGCAGTGAAAAGTAGATAATTTCTATAATGGTAGCCATCTTTCGTTAGATATTCTTCAAGAGTTTGGTATTCTTTATACATATTTTCGGGCCAAGAGGGCCATTGGTATCTAATGGGAAATGTCAGGGAATCCTGTCCATTAAGTTGTTTATTTTTGTTTTGTAAATCTTTTACATCACGAGAAATACAATATTGTTTAATATATTCTAGTGCTTCCTCTTTAGAATTAGCAAGGACATGGTATGGTGTGCAATATCCGCCTTGATCAAATGTGTATAATTTCATAAATTATTTCTCTACTTTCCAATTATATCTACTATCATCTACTTCTTTTTTACCATCCCACACCATTAAACCTTTATCTTTGGCCCATCTATATAAAGTGGTATTAACTTCGATACTTCCTTTACATATTGCATCATCATCACAATTGAGATATGTGGCATATGCTTTAGCCATATCTTTAATAGATGGTTCCCAATGAAAGACTTTTATAATTGCTCCTGAATTAGACTGTAAAATATAGATATATTCTTTGTCTCGTTTCCATGCCATATGATCATATCCGCACATGATAGCATTGGCGAACCATCCATAAATCCATTCTTCATCAATATCGATTTTATACATATCTTTAAAGATTTTCATGAATTCTTTAGTCCAAATGGATGCATCCATGGTGGAATGAAGATTTATTTCTTTTTCAATTTTATCTTTACCAATACTCCAAGAGTTAATATTTTCCATGTCATATATTACAACAAGAAGTCCTCTTTGTCAAACCTTATTTCGTTAACATGTATCTATATTTTCCTGCCAGGGGTTTACTAATCATATTCCCATAATATTCATTCATTTCTTCTTTAGAATTTAATTGTTTTACAATTTTAACATTCTTATAATCATATTCAGCAATACTAATCTTAAATCCTTGATTGATGAAATTATCGAAATTTGAATACCAAAATTTAAACCCTTTTTCCGTTAATGAATCATCAGAAAGAACAAAATTATATTTGTTCATAAGAAAATAAATGTAAAAATAATACATTAATCCTTTTAAATTATATTTTTTTCCGAAAGAACTTGTCATAGTGGTTATTATTCCATCTTTATATGCATCTCCTGAATAGGTTGCAATCTTTGTATTATTCAGAACTAAACTATAAACTCTAATTTTAGAGTTGCTTAAAGAAGTATGAATATAAACACCAATCATTTCTTTCCCTACCTGAAATTCTCCTACCTTTTCATAATTATTATATTTGTTGAAATATTGATTTTCGTCTCGATCAATTACATCGATAGGATCAATCCGTAAAGGCATTTCTAACAAAGTTATTAACTCATTAAACTTCATATTATTATTCTTCAAATGAATTGATTCTTTTAACTACTTTACCTTTTTTAGAAGGTCCGCAATAGAAATATTCTCCTGGATTAGGGGCATTAAACACTTGATCAGTGGATACTATTGCTTTAATTATAATAGAAGGTTCCTCTTCCACGGCAAAGATATGTTGAGCATGTTCCAATGCAAATCTAGGAGACATTGTGACAAAATCCATATCTTCAAAAGTAGTTCCTGATGATTCTAATTTTGCTCTTAAAATAGTAACAAACCCATTTTTATTTCCTTGATCTTTTAAAGATGGGCCTTTCATCCCTTCTCTACCTTCTAATAATAAACATAATTCATTAAACTTCATTATATTATTTATCCTTATATATCAACCACAATATTATTAGCTTCTTTGATTTTCTGTTGTGCTTTTTGTTTATCTTCTGGAGAACCAAACATACTTGCAAAGACTTGATCCCTTGTTGCCAGAATGAAGTTATTAGTAACTGGTCCACCTTCTCCATTACCTAATTCAGGAAGTTTATTTGCCATACCTTTTTCCTTAAGGTCTAAATCTCTAGTTTTTAATTCTTTAGCTTGATCCATTTTTCTCTTCTCAATAACCACATTAACCATATTTTTAAATAGTTCGGATTGACTTTTAATGATGGAAGAATGGGCTTCAATATATTCAGCCGTTCCTACTTGATTAACTAGGTCTTTGGTTTGCTCTAATACTTCGCCATTAGAATTAATTGTTTCCATAAGTTTCCCCATGACAAATTTATATACATTTTCATCAGTTAAATCTTGAATAGGAACTTGTTTAACTTCTTTGATGGTTTCTTTAACAGTGCTTAGAGAAGCTAAAACATCATCTAAATCGGGTTGATCTTGGGCATTAATCATATCTATATTTAGAAATTTAATAAAAACTATTCAATATAAATAATAACATATGGAATCTCCTGATTTAGAAAACTTATATGAAGCATTATTAGCACCCGCTAAAGACCCTAAACAAATTGTTCATGAATATGCTGTTAAAGCTAATGGTGCTCTTGCATCAGCATTATTATCTATTCAACAAATAAGAACAGCATTATATTCGATCAATGATACTGAACAATTACAAACCAAATTCCAAGAATATGATGCCGATATTAAGGATGTTCAAATGGGATTAGAGAATTATATATTAAAATATTTTAAATAAATTTAGATAATAAAAAAGCCGGTCAAATTAATGACCGGCTTTTTCGTTTTATTCTTTAGAATATGTTATTGAGAGTAACGCCTGTGCGATTAACCACAATGTCTGCCAGAATCATCTTGATAGTTCTTGTTGGTTGAACATAAACGGCAACATTGAGTAGACCTTGATCAATACTATCAGCAGTGTTGTTACGTTCATCACAAACAATATCAAAGCCATATAGACCTGCATTATCTGTCATGAATTGAAGCACAGGAGATAGTTTATTCTTAACTCTTGTGCGAGTAATAACAGTATTTGGTTGACCAATGAACTCACGTAGATTTGCTTGAATAGAATTACCAAGCCATAGTAAGCCGCGACGAATATAGTTTTCTTGTAATGCACTTGGCTCTTTTTGAAGAGTTAATGTGTTATAAACAATGTAACCAGTATTAGGGAACTTAACAATAGGATTAAGTCCAACTTTAGCAATTAAATCAAGTTCGCGTTGATTTGGATTGATGGCAGTATCAACGATATTAGCAAGAGCACCATTCTGAACACCTAAAGGAGCAGTCCAAGGGAATAAGTTTCTGTCATTAGAAGCATATAAGGCTGCTTTATAAGCAGAAGGACCGAACCAAGTATAGGAATCAGTATTGGCATCATATCCTTTAATCCAGTTAGCATGACTTTCTGAATAATTAGAATCTGTACCAGAATAGAGATTACGAAGAGGTGCCCAAATGTTACGACTAAATGAAGTATATTGATCAGACACTAATCCTGTCTTAGGATCAATAGTTAAGGTTTTTTGACGATTAACTACTTTATAATCCTTGCCATTTACGAAGATTTGACGAAGAGGGTCTTGGATATGTAAATGTCCAACTCCACCATTTGCCTTACGTGTGTAACGAGCAAAAGTATCAAAGATATTATAGATAGTTTGCCATGCATCCGCAAGGGGAGAACTCATTGAGGTTCCGTCATAAGGAGACAATGAACTAGTATCAACATAATAAGAGTCATCATAGTTGTAGCAAATACCTGTATTAGTGATACATGCATCATTAGAAACTGCTTGTCTTGTTGCCCATACAGTGGATAGACCATTATCAATAGTAATATCAATTGGATAATCTAATGGATTTTCAACATTGGTTAAAGCACGTTGAAGTTTGGCAGGAAGATTACCAATATCCTTTTTCTGACAAAGAGTATATTGGGCATTACTGCAATTACTATTATATGCACCTAGACCGTAGAGACTGTCGCCGTAGTTAGCAAGAGCAGCTTGAGCATCAAAGTTATTAAATACGTCTCCGGTGCGAGCATTGTACATTCTAACAGTCTTTTGAGGAAGACCGGTAGAATCAGTCCAGCAATTATTCTGAGAGAGATAAGGATTAACTAATACTTGAAGATAATTGCTATTTGCAACAGAGTTCTCAAGGAAGTAGGAACGCGGAGGACCACCATACGGATCATTTAGCTTACGAGCAGCATTAAGAGAACCAGTATATTGTTCTAGTTTAATCTGATCAAGTTTATTGATAGTTTGAGTAAGCTGAGTAGGACGAAGTTTGAATAAGGTTACAATGAGAGAATCATTATAGTTAGGAGTACCAAAGTCAACTCCACCCCCATTTTCAACAATATCAGAGATTGAACCACCTGCTCCATTGAAAGGAGAAGTGGTTTGGAAATTCCATCTTTCAGAAGGAACTGCTACCCAATTACCCGAAACACCGGGACAAGTTTGTTGGTAATAACCAGCAACACCTGTAATAGAATTAAAATCAGTTGAAGGATTTACATTTAGATTATCATTAATTGCAAGATAGTATCCACTGAAATCATCTAATTGAGCAGTCTTTGCCTTATTAATAACGATTAATCCGGCTTGCACATTATTATTATTAATGTCAAGAGTAGGAGTTACATTGTCATAAACACCGCATTTCCAATTGAATTGTTCATTTTGTAAAAGACTGTATTCAGTGGCATTAAGTGTTTGGCTAATAGGTTCACCAAGTACATAGAAGTTGGCATCATTTAATTGAGCATCGCCCGCAACTGGATAGAAGTGATAACGATCTTGTTCAGGAACTTGAAGATTAAGAGATGTAATAGTTTGGCAAGAAAGACCTGCTTCAACAGGAACACCGCAGAAGGAAATCAATAGATCAGTATTTGCAGTCTGAACAGCAGTAGTAACCACATTGAATGTAGAACTAGGTGTTAGGGATGCAAGATTAGTGATACTAGTTTGATAAGAAGCAGCAATACCAGGACTTACATTGAAATACTTAAGAACAGGATTTCCTGCCATTGAATAAGTTCCGAATACATCACCTGCACTTACGTATAAACCACTAAGAGTTTGACCGGAAAGTAAACCACTAGTAACATTGAATTTTCTTGCAAATGTAGTATTGGTAAGATCAACAATAAGACGTTTACCATCATTAGATAGATGGCTTTGATCTTCGTCCATATTTGTATAGATGGAAGAAAGGGCAAAACTAGTGACTACAGAATAAGAAGTATTGAAACCACTTTGGGAAGGACGAAGTTGAAAAACCTTAAGGTCTTCATGAATTGAATCAGAGTCAACTACAAATTTAAATCCAGTTACAATGGAATCATATTGAATAGGATGATTATGAATATAGAGACGACCTGCATTTTCATCTTGAGAGTTTAGAGAACATTCAAGGTTAGCAGAACCATAGCAAATAGAAGGACTTACGAAATATGCATCATAGAGCCAAGGGAAATTGGTTTGACAAGTATTTTCATCAATATTGCGGAAATAATCACACGGATTAACTTCGACGGCAGAAACACCAACTACAGGGAAAATTAGGGCATTGACAGAATCAGCATAACCGATACCTGCTCCAGAACCATAAGGCATACGAGTGAAAGTCACTGATGCATTAGAAGTATTAAGAATTTGTGTTACTGCATTATAAGTGTATTTCTCCGCAGCAGTTTGTGGTAAACCGAATTGAGATTCAAAATCAGTAACGCTGGTAATTTTTGTAGGTTCATCAGAGATACCTTGAGAAGTGAAACCTGCAAAGAAAATATTTGTTCCGTTATTAGTTTGGGTTGTTCCAGAAACATCAATTTCTCTGATCGCGATTCCTGGTGAATTTAAAACTGTATTAAGACTTGTTGCCATGAATACTATTTATGTTTTTGGCAAGAAATCCTATTTATTATACCAACTTCATATTTAACTGACTAAATTCAAAAGTAAATGTTGATTCTGTTTCGTCTGCATCCCGCTTACTGATATTTATTCCACCAATACCTGTGATAAATGCATCATAATAAATAAATTCTGCAACAGGTTCATCATATTCAGATAAAGGAAAAATAGAAATTGTAGTAGAATAAGTTTTAATTCTATCTTGTGAAAACCCTTCCATGGCAGTATTTTGTATATCTAACCATTTCCAAAGAATATAATAATTATCATATTGATTATCAACGGTAAAATTACAATTGATTGGGGGATATTCGGGTCTAGCATTACCAGAAAATTTTAAAGTTTGCCCACCATGATTATGTTTAATAGTTTCCACTGCAATATCAGGAATAACTGATCCCCAAACAGAGAAACGAAGTCGATCAATATTTCCTCCTTGACAAGGGCGTTTCTCTTTTTTAAGAAAGGGTTGAAGGGCACAAGGAACATCCATAACAAGGATGAATTTATCCTTACGAGAGACATTTATGACACTTTGTTGATCCGTGTAATATCCAGGAGAAACCGGTTCAATAACACAATTATTGCCGATTTCTGGAACTATTGGAGGAATATTAGCCATTTAAATTATTTACTGGATGAAGCTCCACCCACTATCTGCATAATTATTTTGATCAAATTCTTTATAATTAAATAATTCTTTACCTCTTTGATAAAACATTGGGGCAGGAGCACCACCAGACCTTGCATAAAAAGTAGTCCCGTTACTATCTTGATTATAGAAAGATTGATTAGCCAATTCTTGATTAGGATCAGATATTTTACTTGGTAAACCTGCATCGTCATAATCTAAAACATTTAAATATTTCTCAGAGGTTTCTCTTTCTAATAGATATAATCCCCAAAGCAGGGACATAACTCTATCATCATGGAATCCTTTACGAGCTTCCCATTTCTTTTGTCCAGTTCTAACAAAGGTTTCAAATTCTTTGACAGTTTGTAGATCATTAAATTTAACAGCTTGTTTAGTCTCTACCATATATTTCATATGGGTGATACCTTTTGATTTAGAATTCCCATGGCAGAAAATACCCATTTTCTGATATGCTCCTCTAACATCATTCTTCATAGTTACCGTTATAATATTGTCATAGTTATGAACCTGATATAAGGCATCAATGACTTGACTTCCTTCCTTATTACTTTCAATACATAAGAAAGGTCTTCCCCATGATCTTATAATCTGATTAAGTTTTTCTGCAAATACATAAGGTTGTAATCTATTGGAAGCAAATATTGCACATTGAATAATATCAGTGGGATCAGTAACATCTAGAATTTGTGCAACAGAATAATCTTGTCCGACACCTTCGGCAGCATCAACACCTATTGAATAAATTCTATTTTCTTTTGGCTCTACCCATATTTTATAATCCCCATTGTCATAGCTAAATTCAACGGGTCCGCATCCATTTTTAAATTTCTCTAATAATTGTAAATTAATTGCAGAAGTTCCATCTTCAAGGAACATAATATCATATTCCTGATTCCATAGGTCCATATCATAACCAATGGCTTCTAATTGATCTTGTTTCCATTTATCATCTCTATTAGGTAGTTCATGCCAATACATCTTATCCCATGCCCAATTAGAACGTCCTGCTTCTGCATCAGAATATAGTTTATAATATTTATTTAAGACCCCTGCTGGAGTCGAAGCTATGACTAGTTTAGTGTTTTCCCCGGAAGAAAGAACGGGAATAACCGATTTAAAGAAAGCATCAGCAATTTCTGGTGGAACGAATGCAAACTCATCAACGAATACTAAGTTAACAGATTTACCCCGAAGAGATGTTCCAGAGGTAGTGGATACATATATTTTAGAACCATTTGTTAATTTAATTATTTCTTGGGAGAATGTCCAAACCCCCGCTTTAATGAAGTTAGGAATTTCCTCATAGGCCAGCTTGATACGATCTAGAATTTCTTTGGCCTGCACCTCTTTGTTGGCAAGGATTCCTATCTCGTAATCTGTATTAAAAAGGGCATACCAGAGACACACTATGGTCATTATCGTCGTTTTGCCCGTCTGTCTGGACGCACAACTAATTGTTCTCCTATTTGCTACGATCTTTTTAATTAATCTTTTTTGACAAGGATGGAGCGCAATTTTCTGTCTACCTTTATCTAATACTCTAATAAAGAAATAATTCTCTGCAAAATAAATAACGTCTTCTTTACATTTGCGTAATTCTTCTAAATCTTCTGCGGTATATTTAATTTCAACATTAATAGGAAGATTCTCATTATTGTTTAAATATTTGTCTAATCTTTTCTTTGCCACGATAGGAATATTTACAAAATAACTAATAATCACAAAAATGTTTTGTTTGTAATAAATAATGTTATATGGAAAACGACCTAGTTTCACTTTACGAAAATAATTATCTTAAACCACAAGCTGCTGCTTTGATTGTGGAAAAACAAGAAGTTGAAGAAGATGAGGATGAAAAGACTCCTGCTCCTAAAACCGCCAAATCTAAAAAGAAAGCAAAAATGTCTAAAGAAGAAATCGGCGCAACCCTTTATGACTCTCATGACCGTTCTTCTTTCAATAGTGCCTTTAAAGCATTTATGGAAGAATTTGATATGGGCGAAAATGCATTCAGTGATGATCATGAAGGCGGAGAAGAAGACACTTTTGAATTCTCTGATACAGAAGAAGAAAAAGATTCTTATACTCTAGATGAACTTCGTTCCATGACTCTTGGAGAAATTGCTCTTCTTCTTACAGGTGGCACTGATGAAGGCGGCGAAGAAGATTTCGACTTTGATGGTGAAGATTCCGTTCCTACTGAGTCTTATGCCCATGAAGGCGGTGGTAAACATCTAGGTAACACCCTAACCCGTGATGGTAAGCCAAGTAAGCAAGCTCCGACTACCCGTGTGAAACCAAATGGTGATGCTGATTTCTCTAAACAAGAAACCGGTTTTGAACCAGAAGATACTGAAGGTTCCGAAGGTTCTCATTTAGGTAACACCCTAACCCGTGATGGTAAACCAAGTAAGCAACCTGCTACCACTCGTGTAAAAGGTAATGGTGATGCTGATTTCTCTAAACAGAAAACAGGTTTCGGTAAAAAAGAAGGTGAACGCCTCTTTTAATTGAAATAAAATAATTAAACGAAAAAAGCGACAACACGAAAGTTGTCGCTTTTTTATTTTGATAACATAAATAGTTTTTATGCTTTATTATGTTCCTGCTACTGTAGACAAATCCACTTGTATTGGTAATAGTTTATCAACTATAAATATTGGATTTTCTTCTCTTGATACCAATCTAAAAGCATTATCTGCATGGACAGTTAGTAGCATCAATTTCTTAAGTGCAACTATGATTTCTGTAAGTTCCACCTTACAAAACGAAATTCAGTTTCTTAGTTCCACCATGATTTCAGTTAGTTCCACACTTCAAACAGAAATCAATTACCTTAGTTCTAATATTGTTTCGGTTAGTGCCAACCTTCAAGGACAAATCAATTTAGTTAATACAGAAATCAACTATTTGAGTGCAAATATTGTTAATAGTCCTTATACCATTTATCATGAACCTTCTGGAGGAATTACATGGGACATTTCTAAAACAGGAAGAAATGCTAATTTAACACTTTCTTCTAATTGTTATATGCGAAATCCTTTGAATATGGTTGCAGGACAACAAGGAAATATTTCAATTGTATCTAGTGGAACTAGTGCATATTCTATTACTGCCTTTGGTAATAATTGGATTTTCTCTAATAATACTTCTGCAATGAAAGCCGTACCAAATGCAAGAAATCTTATTAGGTATTACTATAATGGAGCAGCTATTCTTAGTCAGATGATTCAGTTTTAACTGATCTATAAGTTGCTATATACTTCTTTGCTGCATCATACGCAGAACCAATTAAACCATCTATACTAAGTTTCTTTGCAGCAATATCTCGATTATTGAGATGTAATCGAGTAATAATGATTGGAGTAGTAATCAGTCTATAATGTTCTTCTTTAAAATTAACTAGAACAAAACATTCTTCTGAAATTGGATGTTTATTTGGTCCAAGTGTTTGATATTGTTTATCAAAAATCTCCTTTTTCTTTTCATCATAAAAAGAGATAAACATGAATTTATCTTCATCTCTAAAAACTAAGCCATTGATTATAAGATCATTATTTTCCATTTTTATTCGGGGATAAAGTTTTAATTAGACGAAATGGATCAAGATATTTCTTAGCACATTTATTACAAATGACATAATGTTTATGTGTGACATTGTAATATTGATAAAATCTGCCGTGACATTTTTTACAAGATGTATCAGGTTTTTCTATTAAAGGTAATTGATGAGGATCGTCTAATTCCGTTAAGGAATCATAAATCTCGCCAGAAAATAATGAAAAATATAACATGTTAAGTAAATTCGATTTCTAGAATGCGGTCAATAAATTTAGATGGTTTTTCAGGAATAGTTGTAGCACAAATCTGAAGCATCAAAGGTAACATATCTTTCTTGTTAGTCAAGGTCTTAAATCTATAATCTAAGTAAAGAATGCCTTCATCAGGATATTCATCATATGCGAAAGGATACGGTAATTTAAATGATATAATTTTCTTGGTATTTTCAATGACTAATTCAAAGAAGAAATTATTAGTAACTATATGGTTCTGAATAAGAAGGAATTTACCTGTTTTAATTTCTTCTTCTCCAATACGCAAAGTTATATTCTTCTGGAAGTACTTAGGAAATATCTTTTCAAAACCATCGATTTGTAACATTTGAATTATTTAGAAAGAATAATAATCAATTCAATGTTGTTTATTTTCTTTTAAAGTATTTTTTGATACGATCAACAAAAGGTTTAAATTTATCTGCTGCTCTTTGAAAGATATTCTTTTTAACTTCGGGAGTTACATTAGGGGAATATGCTTTGGTTTCATCACCGACATATCCCATAAATTTAAGTTTATCATCTTGAGACATTCCTATGATATATTCATAGAAATATTCTTTAAATGATTCTATTCCTTCTGGTGTTGAAACATCCCAAATTTGTTTAATAGTTACTTGTTCTGCACCAAAGACCCGATAATCTTGGCGAAACATGTCCCAAACAACACAAAGATTATATTGTTTATAATTATATCCCATTCCGATACCTTTTGGTGCTCGGAAATTTAATACTTGATGACCGAAATCACTATTCAGTAATTCATAATTCGTGGTTCCAAATAAACCACGAATATCAGACCATCCCATTTTTTTATGACGGCGAACAAAACTTAACTCAACTACTTGTCTTCCTAATGTTACTTGTAATTGAGCGTTACTCACTTACATATTTATTCACCTAAAAGAATTTGATCAGTAATGTCTTGTTTCATTTCTTCTTCGGTACCATCATATTCCATAACTGCCATAACTGCATCTTCTTTAACGAAATGAGTTTTATAACCATCTACTGTTCGATGCGCAGGTTGTCCCACTTGTTTAACAAACAACACACGACTTCCTACTAATGCATATTTGGTTTCAGGTCCACACATGAGAATTTCTCCCAGAGAATAAATTCCTTTTGCACTAGATGTAGGAAGAAATAAACCATTTTTCTTGACCTGATTAGTATCAGGTTCATCTAAAAGTTTAACCCATAAAGTATCTTTATAAAGCTGAGTAATTTTCCAATCTTTTAGATCGATATTATGATTAATAATACGTTCTGTACGAGTTTGACTTTTTGCTACTACTGCTTCGATTAGACGTTCTTGGGCATTATTTTGTTCCATATGTGTTGCTTTTACTTAATACTCTTATTCTTTATTATCTAGTTTCTTGTAAATCTTTTCTTCGTCTTGATATGATTTTAAAACATCTGGAAATATTTCTATTGCTGCTTCTAATTCTCTTTTAGAGATTTCCATATTTTGACAAAGCTGATTAATAATGGGTGTTTCCAAATTAACTTTTACTTTATCCTTCTTAGACATTAACCATTCCAATCTTTTCCATTTGTTTTTAGGGAATACTAATCGAAGAAAATCAACGAATTGTTGAGGTTCTAAAACTGAATGATAAACATTAGTTGTCCCATTAATTAACTGACAAAAGGAGGGATTCTGATAAGAAATAATTTTATTAATTAAGAATGGATTAGGGTCATCGCCAGGAAGAAGTCTTTCGTTCTTTTTGGTGAAGAGAATATCATTTACAATATCAAAGGGTGTTTTCATTATTATCTTTTCTAAACTGTTTAATTAATGTAAAATTTATTATTATCTTTTCTAAACTGTTTAATTAATGTAAAAAATTCTTGCTCAATTAATTCTGCAAATTCTTTCTGTAAACTTTCATCAGGAAAGAATACTCGGAAACTATATGTTCCATTATTAGCTGAACTATATTTAGGGAAACCGAATATGCAAGCATTTACTGTTTTCTGTTGAACGATTAACGAATCGGGGGTTTCTCGATATGCCAAATAATAGCGAATAATATTATATTCGTGATTAAAATGATTCTTTCCTACCCAATTATCTAAAAAAAGTAAAAGTCTATCAAAAAACCATAATTTAAACAGATGTCCTGCATCCTTATTAATATACGGAATTTCAATATATAAATCTGTATTAGATTTTTGTAAATCAATTAATATATTTCCTTGAAATGAATAATCCTTACCAAAATAAGAGGTAAGAGGAAACTGATAATTACTTTGAGAACCGTTATCTTTATTATCTACAATCATATGCTTTTATTATAATCTCTATAATCAATTAGAAATTCTTTGGCTAATTTATACCAAAGGGGATCATTTTGAAATTCGCCTAATCCATGATGAATACCAAAGATAGGATAAACACCAATGGTTAAGCCTTTTTGGATTGCTTCTGCACATGCAGACATATCATAGTGATGAAAGGTATATTTCTCATTAAATTTAACTTCTTTTTCTCTAACGGATTTACCTTTAAAACTGATAAAAACACCATCCACAAAGACAGCAGGGGCAGGGGTTGGTCCAAAATAAGAAGAATTGATATATGGAAAAGGAAATCCGCCTATATCTTTAGGAATAAGATGGGAAAGGAACCCGCGTCCATCTTCTCTTTTGTTCATACATAAATGCCATGCAGGAGTTTTAGCATTAGTATAATTCTGACTTGCTGCTCCTGCGATACCTACAATATCAAACCGTCTATGGGCATCCACAATTTTTGAAAAGAATAACAAATCATGGATTTCTAAATCATCATGCATGAAAACAGTGTATTCGTCTTCTTTATCAGTAATATACTCATTATAAAGTTGACAGAATCCTTTTTTGTTTTCCGTCAAAATATGTATTTCATATTGTGTTGATTTATGAACCGTGGAAAGTGGTTGTGTCGATAATATCAGACACTTATATGCATCACTTTTTTCGTATACATCACGGGTTTTTATTGTAGGAACGATTATCTTAACAGAATAAGCCATAAACAAATATACTTCTTTCTTTTCTCTTTGCAACTTATCATTTTCAAATCTCACTCCATAAGAATAAATAATGTAATATATGAATTATTCGAAATATTTCGCCCAAATCCTTCTTGAAGATACTGACATCGGAAATCCTACTCATGATAATGAAAGTGATAATCCTCTTGCTTCTTTCCTTGATGACGGCACAAATGAAGATGCCTTTGATACCGAAGGCATTGCTGACAGTCTAAAGAAAATTGAAGATAATTTTGATAAAAAAATGGCTCTTCTTGATAATATTGACGGAATGGATAAACATGAAATCAATTCTCGTCTTGACCAACTAGAAGAATATCTTACTACTCTTCGTGCTTTCGTTGATTCTAAAGATGAAGTGGATATGAAAAATCCTTATTCAGTCATGGCGAATATCATTCGTCGGGATACTGTTAAGAAAACTAACTTTGATCAAGTCACTAAAGCTATTGAAAATTATAAGAATGCATCAAAAAAAGAAGAACAAGCAACTGAACAAGCTGCAAGAGAAGTTAAAGATTCTCTCGGAGATTTAGCAAAAGCCCGTAAATCAGTAACTTCTACTGGTGGTTCGGAAAGTCCTGAACAAACTTCCGGTCCTTATGACGATGATGACACTTTTTAAAAATATGGACGATAAATTAACACAATTAGTACAAGAACAATATCAGATTATATCTGAAGAAGGTGATCCCTCACAACATTTAGACGAAATTTATAATTTACGGATGCGTCGTATTTTTGAAATTTGTTTATCCCTTAAACAGAATGGTGTTTCTGTTGAACGAATTATAGCAGGACTAAATAAAACTATAAATTTTCTATCCAAACAAAATAATTAAAGTTGGAGAAGTCCCTTTTCTCCCGTAAAACAATATTGAATAATTAAAGCAGGATCAACAAAATCCTGCTTTTTTTCTACACAGAAATCGTTCAAATCCTTAAATTCTTCAAACTCATTCTTAAACAAAAATAAAGTTTCTCCTGCTTTAAATTTACTGACAATTTTATTAACTACTTCTTTCTTTTCAAAGTTTACATTATCTAATACCCAAACTCTTTCATGTAATGGAAATGCAGATAATTCTTCCTCTTGTTGACTAGTCAAAGTCAATCCTGAAACAGCAACTCCGTTTTCCACAAACATTGAATCTATTTGCCCTTCAAATAAAAATATATAAGGAATCTCTGGTTTAATCTTATCAATATTAAAAACCGTCTTAGGAGAATTGAATTTTAATAGATATTTTGCTGAATCATCATTAAGAATCTTTCGAGAAGTATAACAAACAATTCTACCGTTCTTGTAAAAAGGAATGATTAAACGATTCTTATGAAAATTGTCATTAAGACAAACATAAAAAGTCCGAGGAGCATTTATAGCAGAAAACAATCTTCTCGATTTACAATATTCTAATGCTTTTAATACAATTTTATTATTTTTATAAAATTTTAATTGAATTTCATCAGTTAAGTTAACACATTCTCCTGGTAAATCAGGCAGAACATAATCATTGGTTTTAGTTTCTCCGTCCCATTGAAGAATAAAATTATCACCAGTATATTCATTTATATCTGCAACAAGTTCTTTATGAGACATTCCTGTTACTTCTCTGATCCACCAATAGGGATTCCAAGAACGGGCACAATTATAACAATATAAAAAATCTTCTTTTAAATAATAAAAAAGCCGTTGTTTAATGTTCCAACTTTCCCCTTCATGACAGATAGGACAACCCCCATTCATATAATTAGAATATGTTTTACTTTTATTAGTAAACAGATTAAATTTTGATATAGTATAGACGGTTGGAACAGTTATCATTTTTGCAACACTAGGTTTAAAGGTAACACACTAACAATGAGCTTTCAAATAATTCGGTAAATAATAACATGACTGAAAAATTTGATGCTTATGTGAATAAACTGATAACAGAATTGCTTACGCCTAAGAATAAGCGTAAAGAGCATAAATCAAGATATTGGGATACGGGAATGTATTATAAGGCACAACCTCGTAAAGTTCGTTCCATGAATACTAAGACGGCTTCTCAAAGAACCAAGTTAGGCAATCAACAATATATTGGTAATATTTGGACAAAAGAGGGACCAAGAGGTAAAAATAAAAGTGAGAAAGACCCCCATGAAATCACCATTGCAAAAGGAATTGGTTCTCATATTAAAAGAGATGGAATAAATCCTAAGAAAGTTGGTTCATCTATTAACTCTAAACAAGGTGATATGGAAATCAAATATAATCTTGCTAATGGAGATAGTATGGTTGGTAAGAAAGTTGAAAAGGATTATTTTCAAGGCGGCGTGCAAAGAAACCACATGAAACGTTCATTAAATAATAAAAAATAATGTTACCTATTTCTAATGTTTATTTGCCGACTAATTGTGGAAACATAACTCCGCAATTTTTCAATATTTGTCAGATGCAAACGCCTCCTGACATAACCAAAGGGCATGTTTCATATTTTCATAGCTTATTATGTAATTGGGCATTAAATGTTCCACTTAATTTTCAATGGGTAGCAGTTATTCATGCTAAAAACAAGGGTTATCTATTCAATCAAATTCAACAGATAATGCCTTCCCTTGAACCGGCAGGATGGAATATCGGAACAACTGTAAACGACACTTGGACGGCAGCAACACAAGACGTTATTGGATGTATTTTTGCTCAAGGGGTTAATCTTCCCGGTGAAGTAATTAATACTAAACATGTAGGTATTGAATCAGGTAGTAATAGAGGGTTTATTAATTCTCCTATTATTATGGGAAGAAGTGAGTTCCCCAATCTTGATATGGGGTTCCTAGAAACGAACAGATCGTTCGTAGACGGCGTTTTACGTCCTTGGAGTATCCTAGTAGCTCACAAGGGTTTGATTGCGTCACAGCAGTCTATAAAGGCAAATATAGACGTGTATGAATTAGCCAAAAATGGGGATTGTGCTCCTACTGCTATTAGAAAAATGTGGCATTTCGAGGATTGTGCCCCAATCTACATTTCTCCTGAAGAAAAGAATTATACTTCCACTACTGATTATCCAAAAAGACAAGCAAACTTTGTTTACAATAGCTATTATGTCACAGATTATGGTAATGGTATGCCTTAAATAAGTTAATGCAAAACACTTATTTGATTTGGATTCCTTCAATTCAAAAAAATATTCGATTTAAAGAGCTTACCAATAGTCAATATCGAATAATTCTCAAGAATTTAGACGATGATACTGATTTAGACTTTCTTTACAACCTAAACAATATCATAAAAAATAATATTGTGGATGATTTTGACTATAAGTTATTCACTATTATTGATAGATTTGTCATTTTTCTTTATTTTAAGATTCTTAGTTGTAGTCCTTTACTTGATTTGGTTAAAAAATGTGAAAAATGTGAAAAAGAAGATAAAATAAGAATTAATTTAAATGATTTATTGGATGTATTAGGTCCAGTTATTGATAAATCATTCATTCATCATGTAGAATACGATAATTATCCTATTTCTGTTATATGTGATGTTCCTACTATTGATTACGAATACCAAAATCTTCTGTTTTGTGCTGATTATAACATCAAAACTGATACCTTAGAGAATAATATCGAGAAATATTTGTTCGGATACATTAAACAATTGGTTCATAATGGAACAATCATTGAATTGAATAAATTATCGATGCAAGAGAAGAAAATAGCAATTAATAAAATACCTGCTAATATCATATTGAAGATTAAACAAGAATATTTGGAACCGATTTTTCAAGAATTTAGAAATGTGGTTTTTTTAGATATGAAATGTAAAGATTGTGGAACCAATTTTGAACTAAAATTAGAAACCAATAATATTAATCCATTATTGAAGATGTTTTTTCGGGATAATACCTTGAATGGATTATTAGGAGAATATTTTAATGTTGCATCAACAGCGCATATATCTAATGAATTTTTTAATGATTCGTCTCCAAGAGAACTAAACATTTTACATGATTTTGCTAAGTCAACACACACTTCTAATGATAAACCCCAAAACAATCCCAATGAGATTGACTTGTTTGCTCAAAATTAATAATTAAATATTTCCATATGTCTGATCCAGTTCAATTTAACGATATTCTTGCCCTTCTTGATAGTGCCAACAAAACATTAGAAACAGAAATCTACGTTCCGTCTCTAAACACTTCCTTTACCGCAAAGGCATTGAATGCTAATCATACTAAGAATATAGTTAAGACTACAGTAGAAGGACCATTTGCAGATAATCAATTCACTATTATCATGTATACCATTCTTTCAGACATTTTTGCTAATAAACTTGATTTAAAAACTCTTAATTTATATGATAAATTATTAATTCTTCTTCAACTAAGAGCAAAGAATATTAAAGATGAAGTAAAGCTAACCTTTGTATCAGAAGAAGGTAAACAAGCGGAAAAGAGTATATCTTTAGCTAAACATGTGGAAAAACTTAAGAAGAATTCTCCTACATTTGTCAATCAAACAATTCATATTGGTATTGATGAAAATAACAAATATGATTTTATATTAAATCTTCCTTCTGTGTCAGAAGAGTTTACTTTTGAGAATCAATTATATCAGAATAAGTTATCAAAGATTGTAGAAGATGATGTAAAGCAAATGAAGGAATTGATTGCTCCTATTTTTCTTAGTAGGACTGCTCCTTTTATTAAATCCATTATTATTAATGACAAAACAATTGATTTAGTTTCATTAAGTGTAACAGAGCGTATTGCTATTGTAGAAAGATTGCCTTCCAAAGCAATTCTAACTATCTTAGAAAAAGTAGATGAAGTGTACGGTAAAGTTCTTCAAGACGCTACCAAGATAACTAAGACAATTGATGGTGTCAGTTATGTTGCTAATATCAAAATTGATGCCTCCTTCTTTATTGGATAGAAGTTGGGTTATTTTGTTGTTGCTGCTGATATTGGCCTTGTTGCGGAGGAGAAGGTTGCTTAACCGTAGGCGGATTGATATGAGCATTTAACTGTGTCAAAGCTTGAATAATATATTGAGTAATATCAGTAAGATACTTGTCATTGGCCTTCATTGATCCTATTTTTTGTAAGGCCGGAACCAATTTAGCTTGTTTGATAATACCAACTAAATTCTTCCATTCTTGTTTTAATTGAGCATTGGGATCATTACCTGGTTTTGGTTTATATTGATTAGCATTCGGTGTTGGAGCAGTAGGTTGATTACCTTGAGGTTGTTGCGCAGGGGCTTGCTGTTGAATATTCGGAGCTAATTCATGCAAAATGGCTAATTGATAAGAATTAAGCTCATTCTTTTCCAACATGGTTCGCAGTTGATCATCGGATAATTCTCCATTTAAAATACTTTTTCTAAAAGAGTCAGCATAGAGTGCATGTTCATAAAGAGAGGTTGAGGTCATGGTAGTATTTATTCAGTAAATAATTTTAATGGCAACGAACACCACTACCAATGATTTATTATCTGCAATTGATTCATACATGAAATCAAATGGTAAAGGTGTTCATTATATTGCCTCAAAAATGGCAGATATTTTTGATAATAAGGATGCTCCGTTAAATCCTAAATCGGGACCATTAAGTTTAATTCAGGAAATATTCGAAGATTTACAGATTGCAATGGAAACATTGTATAAAACCCCGACTTCTGTAATTCCCTCTTTTAAGAAAGAGTTGGGATCAGTTAATAAAGCAGTTAAGAAGTTCAATACTAAACTTAGAGATATATTCACGAGTATGGATACTTTTGATAACTATATCCTGAATTTAGTAACAGTTGGGAAAAATAAAAAACCGGTAACTGCCCCATATCAAACTTCTCAAGCAGGTTTTCTAAAAGTGTCCTTGTGGGGATATAGTTCTTTTTGGAGTCCCTATAATGGAATTCCTGTGTCTATTAGAAGCATTCATCCTGATATAATTAAACAAATTCAGAATAGTATGCCGGAAAAAGTCTTGCGTTCTGCTCCTACTGTTGCTGCTCCAATTCCAATTGTAACAAAATCCGTTCTTCCTCCCAATAACAATAATAGTCATAACGAACCTGTTCAAAAGAAAAGTGGTATTTGGTCTACATTATTTGGCATAATGGGATTGGGCGCAACTGTTGTGGGTATAGGTCATCTTGCTAATGAATTAGAAAAAACTCCTGAAGGCATAAAAATGAAGGAGCAAATTAAGCAAATATTAGGAGATGGAGTTTCCAAATTATTCACAAAGATTGGTAAATTTATTACTTCTCCTGAAACTCAAGCAGCAACAGTATCTGGTTTAAAAATTGTATGGAGTGCTTTTAAATGGGTAGGTAGAGACATTTATACCAAAATTACTAATGGAAATTATACGGCTGGAATAGTCGAAGCATTGACTTCTTGGTTAATATTAAGAAATACTCCTTTGATCAAATGGATCATTAGACCTTTAGAAGGCGTATTAAAGAAAACCTTTGGTTCTCTTTTCGGAGGATTATCAAAAGGACTGTCTTCTATAAAATGGACAGGAGTAAAATCCTTAGCAGGAGGATTAGCTAAATTTGCTGGTAGAGCCTTAGTAATTTATGGTATCTATGAAGGTATCATGAGCATATATGATAGCGGTTCTAAGATTGCTAAAATTGTATCTGATATGATGACTTCTTCTGAGAAAGCATTGGAAGTCAATAATAATATGAAGAAGGGATGGGATGCAAAGAATGCTGCCCGTAATAGTAAATTACAAATCGAAATAAATGAATTAGAAGAAAAGAAAATGAGGGGAACCATTACTATGTTAGAGGAATCTTCTTTAAACCAGAAGAGAATACTTCAATATATTAATGATAAAGATGCTCAATTGGAAGCTATTGCCAAGAAACAAGGAGATAGACAAGCAGGATTCTTTGGTTGGTTTAATGGTGCTGCTAAGAAATACGAAATCGAACAAGAAAATGCTATTCGTAAAGAAAAAGAAGAACTTAATAGAATTCTTCAAGGATATAAGTCTAAAGAAAAATCTTTAAAAAATAAGGATTTAACAAGGGATCAAGTTTCTACCAATGATGCACAAAGAGATGCAGATCAAATTAGAGGAATTAAAGCTGTTGCAGTACAAGATGCAACAGTGATTCAACCTAATTCAAAAGATCAAATTCTTATGGCGAAAACCGGAGGACCATTTGATCTTGCCATGAAACAAATGAATCGAATGATGAATGAGAAATTGGATGAATTGATTAATGTTGCCATGGCAAACGTTCAAGCTACTATGAGCGGAAGTAAAACAGTTGCTCAAACTATTGCAGCAACGGCAGGAAATAAGTCTTCTCCTGCTATGCCTTCGTTTAATGGACCTGATCCAATTAGAGCAATGCGAAATCAAGTTAATAGCTTCGTTCATTAATTGAGCAATAAATAATTTCAATGGCATCATTGAACTATGAATATTCTGATAGCGACAGTAGATTTCTAAAACCTATTGGTTCTGGGGATGTGGATGTTGTCAATGATTTTGCATGGACCAAATCGCCAAAATCTGCCAGAACAGACGTTCCATTTGTTAAATTAATAGAATATCAACAAACCACCGGACAACTTGGAGCAGCAATGTTATATTATTCAAGAGTAATCGGCACAGCATTGGCAGGAGGAAGTATCTTTAAAAATAAAAATCCTGGCGATGTGTATCAATACAAATATATAGCAGAACCAACGGGATTTCGCTACTCTTTTCCTTATTTTTCTACCCAGAAACATACAAGAAAAACTGACTTCTCTGGAGAAAATCAAAACCCTTTTAAAAGTAGTATTGACTTAGGTAAGCATATTGTTGAATATGGCAGTAATAAGGGGCATGGATTATTCAGCAAAGATTTCGGATTAATGGCAGAAGCATCTACTCTTGTAGGATTAGGGGTGAATGTCGCAAATACATATTTCCCAGGTAATATTAATTTTGAACTTCCGCAAAAATGGCAATCTACCACAGAAGGTTCGGTATCAGTAAATTTTACCTTATCCAATACAGGAACATTGGATGATATAGATAATAATCGTAATCTCGCATATGTTTTAACGTATCAAAATTCTGCCAATCGTCGTAATTTTGCCTTAAATGATCCAGTTGTAATCTATTCCTTGGAAATTCCTGATGTAGTTAATTTTCCTGCATGTTATATGTCAGAGTTAAACATTCAAAATTTAGGAAATACTAGAATCATAAAAGGACGGGGAATAGATAAGGTTGTTCCAGAAGCATATCAGTTTGATATGACTTTTACTTCTCTGATTCTTCCTACTAGAAATATTATGGAAGGAATGGATGGGGGTTCTCCTGTTCAAGCAATTAATAATGTCAACAACTTATCTCAAGCTACTTTAAATGCGCTTTCGACTATCAAATCAACCTTACCTTCCGCAGGTAAAGAACTAACACCTACTAATCCTGATTAATATTATGTCTCAATTAAACCTGTACGATTATGCCAATATCTTCTCTACCTATGTAGATGCAGATGGTTATTCCTATTATGATTTAATTAATAATCTTGTCATTGAAGGAGATATTGATAGTACATTGTATGATGAAATTTTTTATAATGAGAATGTTTCATGGTATGACTTGTCTCAGATTTATTATGGAACTACTCGTCTTTGGTGGGTAATTCTTATTGCTAATAATGTAATAAATCCATTTGAAGACGTTAAAACCGGAAACAAAATTAAGATATTAAAAAGTACCGTCGTTTCTGAAATTTTATCGAATATAAATAATCAGAGTGCCTAATAGCGATCCTAACACTTATTCTTTTAATAACCAAGATTATTCTTTTGAAATAAAATTGTGGAATGGGGTATCTAGCGTTCAATTGACTAATACTGCATGGGATGATCTTGTTCTAGAAGATAACCTATTTGATATTTTCGTCAAAGGTAGCATTACTGTCAACACTCCGTACAACATTCTAGAACGTTCTACTAATGAAGCTAATGAGAACGTTGGACAAAAACTTAATTTAGAATATAAATTTAGAAACGATGGGCGAGATACTTTATACCTTTCCATTAAACCTAATTCGGACAATCAATTGGATCAAGCGGGAATTACTTTAGAAGATTCTCGATGGTTAATTGAGTTAGAAATGGTTATCTATGATGTTCAAGATTTACCTTCAGATGATACTTCTGCCAAGAAAAAGAAATTATATTTCTGGGAGAAAACATATCAAATGATGAAGGAAAAAGACTCAGAATTTTCAACAGCAACAACCGGACCTAATGCTAATAAACAAGGACAAGATCAAGCCAATGATGATGATAGAAGTCTTAGCACTGGTGATGCATTAATTGCCTTATTACAAAACGATCCTTTATTTTATCAATATATAGGTGATACTTCCGCTGCTAATTGGAACAAGGGGGATGCCACTAATTTATTATTTTATACTTCTCCTGTTGGTAGTAAATTCATTAATGATTTGATGTATATCTATGATGCACATGTTGCATCTGCTGCCGAAGGTAATCAACCATGTATTCTTAAATTAGAAAGAGCACAAAATAAAGGACAAGTTAAAACTTTCAGTTTAAAGACTATTGAACAGTATTTCAAACAAGCCGGAACAAGTAATCCAGGAAAGTATCAATTGGAACATTTTTTCATCAGGGAATCGGATGAACAAAATAATTCTCCAATTATTAAGAAAGCCCCTTTATCGACTAGTCAAACTACTGAAATCAAAGCAGACGAATTTAATATAGTTAGAGGATACAGATTAGTTGATTTAGCAGGCGGAGATTATGCTAATAACCTAGCTAATAGAAGAATTGTTTCATATAATTCTTCTGATAAACAAATCAATGTGGAAGCCAAGTTACACTCTTCAACCGAATGGAAAACCTTCTTTAATGAAAGAATTAAACCAAATGTATTAGTTTCTTCGGGAATATCAAGTGACCGTTTACCAGTTACACCTTATATTGAAAATGGTCTTAATACCATAACTGAGTTTAGTACTAGACCTACTGATGCAGGAAGATTGATAGAAGGAAGAAATAAAATAATAAAATATTATTTGTTTTCTAATCTATGTATATCTATTACAACAAGGGGGTTAACCCATAGACAACCGGGAAGATTCTTTGGTCTTTCTAAACAGTCATTAAATGATAAAGAATATGACCATAAGTTAGAAGGTCAATATTTTATAACTAATGTGAAACATCATTTTTCTAATACAGAACGAGGATATTATACAGAGATATTAGGAGTAAAACCACAAGTATATCGGGAAGATACTCCTTTACCTAAAGGGGACGTAATTCTAATTGGACAAAACGGAGATGAGCTTACTCCTTTACCTGCCTCGCAAACTAATTCTTCCTCTTCTCAGCTCTTAGCCTAGTTATAAATATAATTAAATGGCAGCAGTAGCAACAGAACAATTTTATCAGAGTTTACGGGCAAGTCCTTCGGGACAACAGCAAACCGGAACAGTTATCGATGAAATCAAGGGAGCAATGCAAACCTCTCAAAATCCTTTAGATCGTACAGTTCAAATGGTAGCAGAAACCCACGGTCCTTATTCGGGAGGGTCTGCATCATTATTCAGTTTCACCACTTTAATTGCATCATTACTTAATATTCCTATATTAACAACTCTTTCTAATCAAATTGGTCAAGCGGCATGTGATGTTCAACAGGCATTGTCTCTTCTTCCTCCTTCTTTTGTTGGAAGGGGAAATACCTTAACGGGAGCAACGATGAATACTGCAATGTTAAGAGAGTTTGTTACAACTGTGCAAAACATGCATCCTGCCATTAATGAATATATTAGTATGCATCAAGATACCTTTCCATATTTTGCGCCTACTAGTGAAGAAGTTGGTTCTTTTGCATATATTACTATTAGAGAAACTGAAACTGATCCGGCAAAATGGGGAAATAAAAATAACTCTGCTTGTTTAACTAATAATTATAGAATTCATAAAAATCAAACCTTAAAAATGACTCCTTCAATTTATCAAGGAATGGATACTAGTAATAGATTGGTTAATACTTTATTTGTAAGAAATCTTCAAGGAGATAATAACATGGCCGTTTTGCATCCTAATTATTCTACGGAACATGTATTGGTTCATGGACATAATTTCACCATGGATGTACAAATGGCAAAAAGAAGAAAAGGAGCAATGCCTGGTAGTCTTGCTGCCGTCATCCAATTAGCAGGTGATCTTATTCGTTTAATTAATAAATTCTTTTGCTTATTATCATTGGGCAGGTATGAAGTAGAGACATTTAATATTTCTTTTGCAGAAGGCCCAAACAATAAACCTATCACTGTCACAGTTGATAATAAAGGTAGATTAATTAATACATCTACGAAGGCAAGTAATAGTAATGATCCGACAAATACACGGATGATCAATGCTGATAAGGCATATAAGAAGGAGAAAACTTAATTATGATTAGATATGATAGAGAATATAGAGGAATTGTTATTCAAGATAATGATCCTAATCATGCAGGCCGCGTAAAAGTATATGTTCCAGAAGTCAATGTAACTTTATTAAAGAATTGGAATCAAAATAAGACAGAAGACAAGATGATTACTCATATGGGTGATAATACTGGAACTGCTCTTACTCCTGAAATTCAAGACAGACTGAGAAAAATGTTACCTTGGGCAGAAGTTATGCTTCCTACTTTTGGTATGTCAACTAATGCTTTTTATCATGCTAACTCCAATAAATCATTTGGTGGTAATGATGGCGGATTAACTAGTCAAGATAGCAATAAAACTACTCAAGCCTTTCAACAAGATCAAACCGACGAAAACAATCGAAAGAATACTACATATACACCTGATCCGTTAGGTAAGCCGCCTAGACAATCCACTGACCAATCCAATCTTAATATTGGTAAACCGACTTGTTTGCCTATGGATTGTGAAAGCAGTTCTAATCAAAATAATAAGTTTACTTTTCCGTCCATCTATCTTTCTTATAATAAGAATTCATGTGTTGCTAATTTAGCCCAAAGTTTGCCGAAGTCATATTCCTTATGTGAAAATAATATTATTCCTCCTTCTCCTACTAAACCGTTGAATGATTTAGTTACCCCTAATAATACAACTATATCTAATATAGAATTATCTGTGGAGAATCCCATTATAATGATTAATGGTAAAAAGGTGGATGTTAATGCAACTATATTCGGTATTAAATGTTTCGTTCCAACTAGTAATAACACCTTAAATTATAATCCGCCCATATTATTTGCCCCATCTGTCACCAATGTAATTCCTCCTAATTATACAGATATTCCTATAAAAATGAATATCAACGGAAGCAATAAAATCAACACTGATTTCTTTTTTAATGGAACAAGTGGATCATTATATTCTTACAAAAGTGGAAATATTACGCTTAATATTGCTGCTAATAATATAGTGAATACCACATTATATACAAATGGAGGGGCAACTTCAATGTCAAAGATTCAAAAGATTCTTCCATTAATTATCACAGGATTAGGACTATTAGCAAGTTTAAGTAATATTATTATGCCAAGAAGTCCGGCTCGTTCTCCAATGATTTCCAGAGGAGGTGGAGGAAGTAATTTATATAGTAATGTCAATTCTAATCTTTTACCTGATAAAATTAGAAGAAATTCTTTCTTAGGAGGAAGTAATAATGCATCTAGAGAAACACAGAATCAAGGCAGACAATCATTGACTAGTTATCCTTCTGATACACAATCGAATTTACAAGGAAAACCTGATGTGGGTGGGCCATACAGACCCTCTGATCAAGGGAATAACTTTAAGGGAATTGTTTCTATTCCTTCTCCTGGTGCTCATGTTTATGTGAGATTTGAAAACGGAGATGCAAATCGACCTATCATTACCGGAACATATGCAGGTAGAAATGATTATGAAAACATCTACGGGATTCCTAAATAATTTTCATGCATTATCCTTCCAAATATAGTAGTGATCCCGCTAATTCTGCCGACAAGCTTAGAAATTTATCTTTGATAAATCAACCGGCTGGTTACTTAGAATTCATCAACACTAAAGACGAAGAAGTTGTCACTCTTGGACATAAAATCGGTTCTTATGATCGTTTCTACAAAGACGGCAAAGAATCCTTAGTAGTTGGAAAGAAACGTCAAAAAGTCTTAGAAGACGAATGGCATACAGTTGGGGGAAATTATACTCATTGTGTTGATCAAAATATAGAAACTATTACTCTTGGAGACGTTAATGATAAAATTGGTGATATTGTTAAATGGCAACAATATGTTGAACAATATAAAAAACTCCTAACAGAATATCATAATGATGTTAGAAAATTTGAAGTACAAAGAACAAGTTATGAAAATGTAATTGATCAATCACCAGGACAATCTAAATCAGGAACACATGCCAGGTGTCCTATTCATGGAACGCAATCTAAGACCCTTTTAACAAGTTCTGCATCATCTTTAGGGTCAGGTTCCCTGAGTAGTGCTACGTGTCGCCAAATACAGCAAATAACGCAAACAAAGGACCAATACCAAAATGTTGCCGGTGGCGGAAAGGATTGTTTCATTTGTGGCGGTTCTTTATTAAGTCCATCTTCCCAAGATGGTATCTTTGTTCCTGATCCTGCCAAAGCTCAACTAATTACAAAACGAGTCGAATTACAAAAACAATTATATGAAATTGAAAGACATTTGGGACAAAATAAAAATCCTCAAGGAGGTTCTAAGTTTTTAACTATTGCAAAAGATTATTTCTTATCTGTTGGGTTAGTGATGAACGATTTAGAATCATTTAGAAGAGATTCGATTGGTAAGTTAGTTCCTTGTGGGGTCAAAATTGATCCGGCAGGAACTAACTTGTACATCCAGTACAAGGAAAGTCCATTGGTGGAAGTGGTTGATGTGGAGAAGATTCCAGGAGGAACATTTGAGATTCAAGCCAATCATAATTTTAACTTAGTTGCAGGTTCAGGAGGAATAATGATGAAAACATCAGGACAAATGCAATTAGGAGGAACCTTGTTTACGGCTGCAATGGAAAATATTCTAATGAGTTCCCGAAGTGAGATTACTCTTGCGGCTAAACGTATTGATCTTAATGCAGATATTATTTCTCTTAGACCTAATGAAATTGACGGTAAGTTAGGGAAAGAGCAACAATTATTAATTGATAGTAATTTAAATGTGGGAATTAATGCCGTTGTTAAAGGAGGATTACATGTAGAAGGGAATGTATCTCTTCATCATGTGGATGCACCTTTAGAATGGCATACGACTGAAGCAGATTTTGAATTAGCTGTTCAGCAAGAACCTACTCCTACTATGTGTATTCCCGAAGGAAGAATACCATTGCCAGGAGTAATACAAAGTCCTCCCGATATGTCGGGAAATACTAAAGGTACTACTTACGGTAATCTATTACCAGGAGCATTAATTGGATGGGCAGAAGGGGTAGATTCTAAAGGAGATACGCATTGTTTAAATGTATATAGTCTTGCTGCTGCCAATGTAGTTTGTATGCATCCTCACTATCATAATTTTCCTACATTACCTTTAACATTACATACTCAAGGAGATATGCATGGAGAGGTGAGAAAAGTTGGAGCAAACAATAATAGTAATATTCCTTTTGTTGCTACACAGATTAAGGATAAATTTGTTCCATTATCTACCTCAGAAGGTAAGAAAGTTGCAAATGTTGAAAAGGGTCAAAAGGATACACTTCCAACAGGAGAAGGTGTTCGGACTTCTAATTATACTCGACAACAAATTGTCCAGAAAATGCAACAACTGGCTTCTCAAATGGAATCCCAATATTCTGATCTAAAAAATCAATTAAGTAATCTATCGCAATTTAATCTGAATATAGATGTCGATCATTCAGGAGAAAATACTACTTTTATTGGAAATAGTCCTGATACTTGTATATAGAATAAATATCATTATTATGACTGATAGATTTAATACTTTTTTTAACTGGTTAGTGTCTTGGGAAGGTTCCACCTTTGAAGATGATAAAAATGACAAAGGTGGCCAGACCAAATACGGCCTGGATGCTGCTAGTCATCCCGGTTTAGATATTAAAAATCTAACTAGGGAACAAGCTGCTCAAATCTACTGGAAAGAATCTTGGACGGATTTACATATTGAAGAATTACCTGCCGGAATTGGAGAAATTGTCAGTAATATTGCTATCAATTGTGGAACAGGTAAAATAAAATGGTTACAAGAAATTGCAGGCGTTACACCAGATGGTAAAATCGGACCTGCTACTATTGCTGCCGTTAATAAATTAGACAGACAAGAAGTGATTGATAAATTATTAACTAAATTAACTTCTTTCTATCGAGCTATTGGGGTAGGCACTAACCAAAGATTTGTTAAGGGATGGCTTAACAGGACTGCTGATCTTAAAGATTTTGTGGCTAAATTAAAGCCTTAAAAATCTTCGTCGTCATCTTCGTCAAAGTCTTCCATCATTCGGTGTCCAATACTATCAGAGAAGTAGATGTTGAAGAATTCAAAAGCAAGATCATTTAAACCCCTTGTTTCCAAAGGGGTTCCATGATTTTCAACAATAATTGTTTCTAATCCATCCGCAGAGAAACCTACAAGCATATAACTATCCATGAACTCATGTAAAAGATGTTTAAGCATCTTAACAAATTGTTCTTTCTTTTCAAGAGAAAGATTTTTATATCCTTTGGGTAAGCGTGGATTGGTTGGCAACGAATTAATTACATCATCTACCTTTTGATAATGATGAAGCGATTCTGCTATCTTATCCTTTTTGGTAGGTTTTTTTCTTGCCATGTAATTATTTATAAAATTTCTGTTCGTGCTTTTCCGTAGTGCCAATGTTTGTTTACAATACCTCGTTCGTTGAAATAGTCAATCAATACTTCCACAGAATCCGTATCAATCCTTAGATTAGGATTGAAGAATCTTCCGCCATCATATAATTGAATGGTAGAATCTTTGAAACAGGTAAGAATAATAGAAGAAACTCCATTATCTACAATGATAGACCATTTACGTTTGTCTTCTTCTGTGTAAGAAAGACTATCAATTCGGTCTACAATATATCCGCTATCTCGTAGACGTTTGATAGCATATGATTGGGTGGTGATACGATTATTACTGCTCATTTGATTCAAAATATGTGGTTACAATTCCTTTACCTAATAGGGTTTCTAACATAGGATAAACATCTTCCTGATAAACATCAGTATGAACCTTATCAGAAGTTACCACATCAAAATACCTCGTTCCAGGACCGTATTTGTTAATACCGTACGTTACAATAATATTTTCCTTTCCAGGATTAATAACTGCACTCCAACATCTATGGTCGGATTGATGATAAACTAAATCAAGCTTAAGTACTTGACATTCATAATGTCGTACCTTGCCTAAAAATGTGGGATAATCTAGATATGTGTCTCTCATGGGTTTATTTCTTTAATGAAGTTGTAAGATATTGATAGTTACTGTTCTCTCTTTGAAATTGGGCAATTAATGCATTTCGACCTAACTTAAATATAACATCCGTATTTGCTCTTTCTAGCAATTTTAGAATATTAATGTTAAAAATATTTGAAGGAATCTCGCCTCTAAAATTATCTGAAATTAAAATCTTAATGTCATCATGTACATTAGCCGATTCTGCACTCTTATCACCAAACAAAAAGTATAATTTATTTCCTTCCAATTCAATATAAAACTTTTCAGTCTCGGAACTGAAATCCAGAACCCTTTTAAGCTCAGACATAATGCTTGCTTCTACTTTAATTTCAGTAGTAAAAGGAAATCTATCAATTGCTTCTGGATTAATCTTGGGATCAATTAATAAATTTTGATCAAGAAGTTTAAGATTGAATTTAAGCAAATCGTCTTGATAAGATAGATTGTTATTTTGAATATTAAAAGTGGAAACACTTTCTGCCTTCTTTAAACAAGTTAATGCTTTAGTCAATCTAGTTAGATTTACATTAAATCTTGGTAAAGGGTCTTCAATATTAAAAGGAGAGTAGGTGTTATAGAGACTTACACGATTATCAGACGTTTGGGAAATGCTATATAAGAGGTTATCTTTTACGAAGATGGCGGCTTTACCGTCTTTATTAATCTCCAGAATCGGAGCTACAAATTCTTTCTGAAAGGATCGAAGATTGATCGTTAACTTCATTATTGTCGATTATAGGATTGGTTGATTTAACTACAGGTAATTTACTTTGTTCAGTGACTCTTATCAACTTATTAACTGCTTTTTTTAAAGTTTTAATTTCTCTTAGAATTATATCTAATGTTGATTCAGGAGGACTTCCTTTTTCTTGTTGAACATTATTATATTTGGAATAATCTGGCATTTGAAACCCTTGCACATTTTGCATCCCATGAGTAATAGGAGAAGGGTATGGTTGCGGTTGAATTTGTCCTGCAACAGAAGGAGCTTGCATCAAATCAACGGGATTACCATCTTTATCTCTCATGATAAGAGGCAATTGAACATTGTTAGCAGGGATGCTTTCAGGTAAACCATATTCACTAACTCCTCCTGAATTAAAATTTTGTTGAGGAGGATAATACGGTTGAGGGGGTTGTTGATAAGGATTAGGAGGATAGTATGGCTGTTGTTGAGGATATTGGGGTTGATTCGGATTTAAAAATCTTCGGGGATCAATTCTACCATCTCTAATCTGTTTATGATTTAGCCATAAATTAGATTGGTGAGCTAAGGCAGCAATATCAATGTTATCATTCGGTTCCATTTATAATGCTACTTAGCTCACCAATTAATTATTATCAATATCTACTTTAAACTATTAATCGGCTAATAGTTCATCAATCTCTGCATCATAACTAGCTTTACTTGACTTAGCAGAAGTTAAATGCGGAATTTCATCATCTTCATCATTGGTATCAACCTCTTGCGTATCAGCAGCATCAGCCAATTCATCTTCTACAGAGGCAGAAGTACCGAACCAATGAAGGTCAAGTAGTTCTTTCAGTTCTGCTTGGGATTTAAGGGCAGGAACCAACTCATTTAGATCATGAGCAGATTGAAGAATTTCCATGACTTGATCTTTGGTATAATCCAGTTCAATTTCATATTCTTCCATTAGATCAAATTTGGATTGATCATAGTTAGGGAATCCGCCTTTTTCAATTACATCAAAAACAAATTTTACATTGTCTTTAACGGTATTTGGATAGAGGAAACCTTTCTTGCCGATTTTCTTTTGTCCTGCTCCCATAAGTCCATCAAAGATAGCCTTATATACAGCAGATTTCGGATTCTTTTCTTTATCAAGTTGAGCAGGATAACGAGGAACAACCACTTTACCAATGCTTTCTTTTGCAGCCGGATCGTCTCCGATTACTTTTAGAAGTAAGAAATTTACCAGTTGTTTCCGTTGAGAAAAGAGCTTATAAGTTTCTTTCATTGCTGCTTCATCGCCTGCTTCTTTGGCTTTCTTATATTCATCCCATTGTGTTTTGTTTACAATGTTTTCGCCTTTATACTTAAGGGCAGGATCATTATAAGACCTACCTAGATAGACGTAAGAGCCATCTACACGGCTAGTAAAACCGTTTTCTTCAAATGATACTAATGTATCTTTTGCAGTAGGAACAAATAGACCAATGTATTTGCAACCTTTTTTGAAGCGTAGAATTCGGGGATCAACCGAACTGTTTACTGTCTTGTTATTCTTTTCTTCTGTTTCTTTTAGCGTATTAATATTATTAATAATGTCTTCAATGTTCATATTTTTTGTTTGTTATTTTATTGTTTTTGTCAAGGAAAAGTTGTCTTCCCCTTTGAAATTATTTACTTCGTAATTCTGTTGTTTTCCAGATTTTTCTGAATGAGAAATTGCTCGATTTCTTTCACTTTCTTCTCTAAGAATTGTCTGGTTATCTTACTACTTGCCCATGCCGTAATCAAGTTATTAAGATCGATTTCTTCTCCGAAATACAACGAAAATTCATCAACTGGCATTGTTTGAATCAAAGATAAAAATCCTGGTAATACTAATACCAAATACCAAGAAATCTGATGATTCTTTAAATGCTTCAAACAATCATTTTGGGCAACTGATTTATATTGAACATACTGATATAGAAACAATTTATGTTCAAAACAGAAATTAGTTACAAACCTCAATGATTCCTTAATATATTCTAATTGTTCATCTGGTTTTTGTTGATCCAGAAGTTTGAAATAAGCAATGCAAGTCATTAATGCTTTTTGCGTTGCGTATGATTCAAGGGAATAATATTGATCTTTTTCTTTAGTATGAACTTGGAAAGGAGCATCGAAGAATTCTTGTCTCCTCAAGTGTGGATATTTCTCAAAAGTCTTCTCGATTTTAATTAAAGAAGGAAGATATTTTTCTTCATTGAATTTAGAGAAGTCTCTCCTATAACGAAAAGGTTTATCATTATTCCTTCTTTGAGCAGATATATACCAATTATAAATCTGCTTTTGTGTCTCGTTTAACATCAATGAATTGGAATTTGAAGGTCTTGAATAAACTGCTTAATCCTTTGAACAATCTTATAATGAATCAACACATCATTGCCTTTGTAAGAGAAATTATAAGATTTTTTAGAAAGTAAAACTTTGGCAATGGCTCTTTGATTGGATAAAAATGGATATTTTAAATAAAGAATAATGAAAACAATGTCTTCTAAAGTATTATTTTGAGAAGAGATATATTTCATGAATTGATTTAAGCGAGTTATATCATAAAGATATTCGTCACAGAAATCAATTTCATATTCGTCAAAGTTTTTGTGATTTTGTTCAAAAAAATTGATTTTACAAAATTCCAAAATCTTTTCTTCTTCTTTAACTTGTTTAGGAGAAGTGTCGAATGAGGACAATAATCCAACTAAGGATTTGAGCCATTTATCGAAGTCAAAGGAAGGGAAAATATTATTCATTTTATTTTCTTAGATTTATTTAGAACGGGCCATCTGTGGCTCATATAGGACACAATAACATACCAAGATTGATCAGTCAAGTCCAAAAGAAACGTTCTCAACTGTTCATCTTTTCTTAACATTGAAAATAAAGTTACACAAGAAATAGGTTTATTGACAACGATGGATAACCATGATCCAAATTTATTAATTGTTTCTTCTAATTCAATAGTATTTAAAATTTCACTTGGAGCAGGAATAGTATGATCGTACGGTAACATGACCATATTTATTCCTTAAATTATAAGATTTCATCCAAGGAGAATGCTGCATTTACTTGGGCAGTATCATTAGCAGGACTATTATCTTGATCTGGTTCAGATAGTTTTAAAGTGTCATAGTCAATATTCCAGAAAGAGGAATGTCCTTTTGCTCCATCTCTGGCTTTTTCTCCAATATAACGAAGAATATTACATTCTCTGTCAATATCAGTTTGCCAAATGTTGACGTGCCAATCTTCATCGGAAATCATATCCCAAGAACCTGATACTGAATCCAGTTTTGGAGATTCTTGTCCGTGCGAACTTCTATTTAATTGAGCAACACTAATTCCAGGGGCATTTAACATGTAAGTCAATCCACGGCATTCCTGTGTAATAAACTGCATTTCTGTATGTTTAGATGCTTGTCTTACGGAGGGAATCAATAAACCATGATAATCAAATGCAACAAAACGTGGTTCAAATGACTTTCTTTTCTTTAATATTCCTGCATGAGCAAGCAAAGTTTTAGCAGATACACTCTTAGTCGGAAACTCTTTAATAATTAGTCTCGACATATGTTCTCTGATAAAAGTTTGAACATATTCTTTAAAATTATCAATATTATTAGGGAGATTGGCAAGAGCAATACCAGTTAGAATTGCGGCAATACGTTTTGCATATCGCATTTCAGACATTTCTAAAGTATAAAGTAATACGTTCTTATTTTGTAAAAGAACGTTTACAATGATATTTGCTAAACATATGCTTTTACCTGTGTTAGTTGAGCCACCAATGACACCGAATTGTTTTCCTTCGTCGTGAAATCCTCCACCAATTGCTTGATCAAAATTGGGGAAGCCAGAAGAAAATATTTTGTCGGTTTGACTGAAATAATCTGCAACTCTATCAACTTCTGCAAAGAATTCCAATCCTAAATTATCAATCAATGATATTGCCTGAATCTTTTCTGACTCTTGTTGAAATGTATCTAAATTAAAAACCTTATCAGCTATCTTCTGATCAATTGTTGCATTTAAAAGAATTTCTGTCTTCCTTTGTTTTAGAAAGTGTTCAGTGTTCTTGATTAATTCTGCTTCATTGTATTCATAATCCAATCCTTTAATAGTTTTAATGGATGCTTCTAAATGAGTTCGAGCTTGAGCAGAAAGAACTCTTGCTTTTAGTTCTGTTAAAGTTGGAACAGTGGAATTTTCTAAATAAAAAGATTTAATTAGATCAACGATGATTCCAATATCTTTATCTTTGAAGAGGTCTTTTTCTAGATGTTCGATGCAAGAGGCAAGGAACGGACTTTCTTTTTTGAGAATATTTTGGAAGATAATTTTTTCATAAAAGTCTAGATCGATTTTAATCATTAGTTTGGTGGAAGGTGAAGTTTGTAATACGGTCTTTAAAGGATTTGTTGGAGAGATGTTTAAATTTGAACCATTCTTCAAAAATGCGATGGTCTAATTTCTCTTCCGATTCGTCCGCTGTTGCTTTGGTATTATACTCGCTTCTCTTGGCAAAAGCATCATAAATCTGTCCTACGGTCAATCTTTCAAACCTTCCGGTTGTCTCGTTCTTTCTTTCCATTGCCATATCTTTTTCGGAAAAGGAAATGGTGTAAGAATTCGGTTTATTGACGAATGTTCCTGAATAGTAAACGGTTGCATGTATCATTTTAGTCTTTCTAAGCAAATATTATAATAGTTTTCTTCTTTTTCGATACCTATGAATTGACGATTAAGATTTTTAGCGGCAACGCAAGTTGTTCCGCTGCCCATGAATAAATCTAATACCAAATCTCCTTCATTGGAACTATTTTCTATGAGCTTCTGGATCAATGATAGTGGTTTTTCAGTTGGGTGAACCTTACCAGATGCTAAGGTTGGCGTTTCCACGTTGAAATAATCTCTGGATGTAGGATCGTTAATTCTTTTTGCGGCACCTTTTCTAAAAAAGAGAATCTTTTCAGTATATTTTAAATACCATCTATTCGGCATTTTAGTATTTTTAATCATACTAAGAATATTATGTAATTCAAAACCGACACTATCGGCAGCATTTAAATAGGAGCGAATATCATTGTTATTACAGAACGTGTAGAAGTGTGTTCGATTTTTTAAAACTCTAAAACATTCACCCATCCAAAGTTTAGGATCAATAATTGCAGATGGAAACAAGCTCCCTGAATTACTTGCTGGCATATAATTTGGACGACAAGATTTGCCATTTTTTGTCATTTTAAATGGTGGGTCAGTGAGAACTAAGTCAATAGATTCATCTGAAATATTATACATTTCTTCTAAACAATCGCCAAGAATTAATTTTTGTATCATAATAATAAAAGGCACCGGTATAGAGATATACCGGTGCCGCCCAATCTTTCTTTACTCTGGTTTAATTAGACCTTTAAGCTTCTTTGCAATATATGCAAAAATCTTACGTTCTCTAACTACTTGTTGATCTTGAGTTCCGATTTGGACAAGAGGAACGGTTTTAGTTCCTTTGCCTACTTGTTCCCATTCTTCGATCACGATTTCCAATTCTTTATTATTATTATTATTATTCATATTGTTACAGTTTATATAGATTTTCTACTTCGGTAGTGAACGCTTTATTGGCAAGAAGTTCATTCATTAGTTCTTCTGAATCTTCAATATCAATTCGACGCATTGATTTATGTTCTTCCGGCCAATTCTTCATTTTATACCATCCTTGTTTAGGAGCAACAATGTAACCCAATTCAAGGGCAATGTCAAACAGTCCTGAGAACTTTGCAATACCTTTCTCATACGAGACAGTAATCGGGAATTCAGATTTTTCTCGAATGTATCGAGAGAATTTAATTCTAATTACAAAATCAAAACCGGTAATTTCTCCTCCTTCTTTATTAGTTCTTTTGCCAATATTCCAAAGAGTATGTCCTGCATATTGTGCTCCTCTACCACCAGATGCAACCTCTTCTGGAAACATGTCCATTGTTTGATAGGTATGATTGATAACAATCATTGGAATCTGTTTAAGATTAATCTGGGGATTAATAATCCGAAACATTGATTTAATCTGTTTTGCTCTAGTCATATCTGCCACTGCTTTATCACTAATAGCATCATCAATTTCCTTTTTAGAAGGAAGCATACCTAATGAATCTACACAAATCATTACCTTATCATCAAACCCTACATCATTAAGAAGATTAGCAATATCGCTACGTAAACCTTCTACATTAGTGATGGGGCGACGATCAAATTTCTCTTGACTACAATCAACTCCTGCTGTAATGAAGTATTCATCAGGTGTTCCGAATTCACTATCATAGAAGATAATAAGATGATCAGTGCCTTCGTGCTTCTGTTGAAAGGCTTTCATTGCCTGAATCATCAAACTGCTTTTAAAGTGCTTTGGTGGGGCAGCAATCATAGTAATACCAGGAGGGATACCGCCATCAAATGATCCAGTTGCAGCCAGATTTAGAATGGGAATATCTAGATGAATATATTGCTGTGTATCAAAATACTTAGAGTTTTTAAGTAGGTCTTTACTAATTGTTGTGTTCTTGCGGAGTTTGCTAAAAAGTGATTCCATGGATTATAATATACCTTATTGAACTTTCTAAAACAATAAAAAAAGGCGAGAATTTCTCGCCTTTTTTCTTAGAATAGATTAATGATGTTATCTTCTGGTGGTTTAGTTCCAGGATTAACCACGGGAGGAGTCATACCCACAAAATTCTGAATATAAATATTCTTCACTTGATCCACCAACTCTAACTTATTAGGATTAAGTAAATCTTCCTTCTTAAAAGAAGTCTCAAAATCAATACTTTGTTCCTTTAGAAATCCCATTACATGAAAAGGGGGATCAAGAGTAAGAAGTGTAAGAGGAAAGAAAGTAGGAACTACTCCATTACCTGCTTTATCTTTTTCAATACTACAAAGTAAGGCTCGTCGCAATACAATATGTGTATCTGTTTCATTAACTAAAATTCCAACAATAAATTGGCTGATGTCCCGGTAAATTCCTACGATTTGTTCCATGATTATATTAACAAATCAACAAGGTTTTATTCAAGTAAAATCTAGTGCTTTTTTAGTTTTCCTTGGAATTTCTTTTCAAGAGCAGCATAACTGGAATATGAATTCAAATTAAAACTTTCCAATAATCCTTTATATTCTAATTCTTTATCTTTGATAACTTTTAGTAATTGGAATTTCTCAAATTCGAGAAGAACTTGGAGTTCGGCTTTACTAATCCATTTATTTGCATGATAATCTTCCTGAATAACTTCGGGGTTTCTATCTTCAAAAAAGATATTATAATATCTTTTGATACTAGCCAAAGATTTCTTCCAAAGTTGCTTCATATTGTAATTTAGGGTCGGGCATTTTCCATTTCAAGGCATCATACATAGGTTCCAAACTTTTAATAATATCATAAAAAAACATTTTTTCATAATCTGCTTCCAGTCCGAACTCTTTTGGTAATTGATCTTGATAGGCTATTCCAGGTAAATTGTATTTATTATCCTTAATATGTAACATCTTGATCTTTGAACCGTTTTCAATCTTCCTATAAACATTCTCTAAATTATTAGTCTTAATTAATTCATTGTGCCAAATACTTAACTTAGCTGCTCTTGTGGTTCCTTTGGCAGTATTCAATCCATTATTCTTGGTATCCCATTTACTAAGAACCTTGATTCCTCCTCGTTCTGCAATATCATTAACTGAAAAGGTTTTAAATTCTTCATAGGCATCAAAGATCATTTGATCTGCAATTTTTTGATCTTTTGTTCCCATGATAATTTCCACAATCTTCTTAGAAATATCTTTTGAACGGGCAGATAAGGTTGATTTAGCGAGGCGAACACCTGAATACTTAAAAGTGTTCATTTTCTTACCTTCCTTGTTAAGGATGTACATTACATAGTGTTTCTTACCCATCCACATAGCTTTAGGGCAAACGCTTTCCCTTTTAAAGACAAATCGCGGATCAGCAGAATTCAATTTTTCGATGGCCCAAGTGTTGATTTCTTTATTTAAATGGTCGGAAATCTTATTTTCTATTTCATTGAATCCATCAGTCAAATTCCTATTTTCATCAAAAATATCCACCCCTACTTTTTGCATAATATCCTTAAGAGAAACACCTAAGGAATCCGTGTCGGAGAATATGATTCTATCTTTCTTTTCCAATCCCCATTCAGAAACCAAATAATCGTTCACTATATTTGCACTCTTCTTAATCATTGCTTGTCCAGAAGTAGTAATAGATGTTGCACAATCTAATTCATATAAAGCAAAATATCTATTAGCAAATGCCCCGTAAGTCGAATTTAGAAGAATCTTATAAAGATATTGTTCTACATCTTTTTGAGATGAAAGCGTTTTTAATTGATTATATTCCAATGAATCTTTATCTAAAAGTTCCATCTGTTTTTCAATTTGAAACATTTCATTTTTAACCTTCTTACGTTTTTGATAAAGAACATCACAGAAACTTGCTGCAATACCTTTAACATTTTGATCATACATGACTCCATTAGCTGCAAGCGACCAATTCTTTTGTTTAAGAATATCATGTAATTTATCTTTAGCAATCTCAACGGTTTTATTCTTCCTAGTCAGCAGAATCGTATGAATATCATTCTCAGTTTTAATGATCTTGGCAACCTTTGTTTCAGGAGAAATATTAAGCGTAATGATATTAGATGGATAAAGAGAATTAGCATCGAAACTAACTACGTCTTCGTATAAACCTTCTTCGGGTTGTTTAACATAACCACCAGGAATCTTTTCTGCATCATCTGCTCCTTTTTGAGTAGAAATATATTTTCCATCTTCTAAAGATTGTTTTGCCAAAACTCCTGTAATAATTGCTGTTTTACCAAATGCTTTATCAAGGTTACAAAATCCACTGAATGCAGAAAACTTAGCAATCTCTAAGTATTTCTTTTTTGCATCCAACATAACTAATAACTTAACATCCCAAATATTATAATTGATAAATTTATCCCAATCTTCATTACAAAGTTCTTGGAGGGATTTATCACCATATTCTAATTTACCCTTTCCTAATTCAGAGAAGGTGACAAAATCAAGAGAATCACTTTCCCGTTCACCAGGAGTGAAATATTTATAAAGAACCATATAATCAATATGCGCAATTCCCCCTAGTTCATATTCGATATATTGTTGTCCAAAACGATTAGTTGTTTCCTTTCCGTAAATGCTATTAACAGGGGAAAGATTCTTACTATATCCTTCACCAAATAGGTGTTCTAATCTATTAACGATATAAGGCTGGTCAAAACTGAAGCTGTTATATCCACAAATAATATCAGGAAAATTAGCTCTCCAAAATCTAACGAACTTCTTTAATAGAACGGTTTCATCTTGGCAATAATCATAAACAATTTCTTCTGGTTCTACATCAGTTAAATCGTCTTTACACGAATAATCATCGTATGGGTTAATTCCCCATGTGAAATATTTTTTCTTAAGCGTATCAAAAATTGTAATAGAAGTAATGGGATATTTTGCTTCCATTGGATTAGGAAACTCATCTGCAATAACTTCAATATCGAAAAAGAATGTTCTTAAAGGATTTGCTGTTAGCTCATTAATATCTTTATTATGATAAAGGTCTAAGAGATATTGTTGAGTAGGAGGGAGATTATAATAAATCTTGGTTTGACAAGTTTTAACAAATTTGGTTCTTTCGTAATTATTATTAAATTCCCTTTTAAGAAGGGGAACACCATCGATACCAATACCGTCTTGTTTATCTTTGGAAGGGGAAGGAACAAGAAGATAAGGTTTATAGTTCTTGATTATGCGTGAAGGAAGACCATCGGTAGTCCAAGTGAAATGGTGAATTTGGGATTTTTTATGATCATACCAACAATTTCTATAACTCATTGATGAACTATATCACGGAATCAGTTTTCAAGCAATTTATTTTCTCCACCTTCTTCGAGCCATCCATCTGTATCTTCCACCTTAAATTTAGGACGATCTGCTAACCATTCATCAGGAGCAGAACGAAAATTTGCTTCAAAGCCATGGAAAATAGAAGCAGCATAAATCATTCCATTAAGCATACCGTGCATATATGAATCGTAATTCCAATTACCATTTGATCCTTGGACTGCAATCATACTTTGTAATCGTTCATAATCATATTGCCAATCAATAAGCTTTTTCTTCTTAAGCTCCTGAGCGATAATCTCTTCTTTTGATAAAGTTTCTCTTATTTCTGTTTGGGGTGTTTCCATTTTATTGAAATTGTTCTTTATTCAATTCAGCAAACATCGGAAATGCTTTGCGTTTTTCACTTCCATATTCAGTAGAATAAATTGTAACCAATTCATCCAAGTGATCTTTTAGAATATATTTCTTTGCATATTCTCTGCCAAATTCGATTGCCTCTTGATAATTGGTTTTATTTTTTAATACTTCTTCAATCATCTGCATCATTTGTTCACCAGTATCAAACAGATATTTCCATCCATCAAAATTATAACATTCTAGATTTTGTGCAATCACAGGAATACCAAATGCTCCACCTTCTGTCAATTTAATATTGGATTTGGCTCGATTGAATTCATTTTTCTCTAAAGGAGCAAGCATGATTTGACAATTTAAATTCCTAATAAAATCAGGATATTCAGGAAGAGGAATCCATGGATGAAATTCTACTCCTCTTCCAATAAATTCTCTTAGTCTATAAGGTAATGCTCCTCCGAGGAATACCCATTCATATTTCTTCTTATTAAGAAGATCATCAATAATGTAGGAATTGATATGTGAAAAATCGTCTTTTTGACCATTTTTATTAACTACATCGAAATGTGTTGCACTTCCTGCATATAGAATTCTTGGTTTCTTGTTCTTACTTTTCTTATAATTGAAAAGAAGTTTGTCCATGTTGAAACCAATATCTACTAGATGCTTTGGAGCATAGTTAGGAAGAACGGTAATCTTATGGAAATCTAGTCTTTCTTCATAAAGTTTCTTCATATATGGGGATACAACTGTTACTTCATCGCAATTTTTAACTAAAATATTATTAGCATAAAAATTATGATTTTTTTCTACGGTTAAATCATAGACAGGTCTTTTCTTCGAAAGCTTTTTTATAGTTATCATATACGTTTAATAAATCAATATTTAATACTTTATTGGGATCAATACAAGTTAGTTGTGAAAGTTCAACTTTGATATTTTGTGCTAAACATTTTTCCAAAACTTTTTCACACAATCCTACATGTTTTTTACCATTAAACATATAAGGAGAATATGTTTGAGGAAGTCCAACACTTTTTCGAAAATTGCGCCACTTTTTATAATGTAGATGTTTTTTATCAAGGAAATACTGAAATACAGTATCAATTAATCGTTGTCTATATTAAATTTCCTAGTTTTTTTCCAGTTGTTCGGCAGTTTTCTCTTTTTTAGATGGCACCTGCTCCCATTTATTTTTATATTTGTCAGGCAAATCTTGTGGCGTAAAGGGAGTAGCATATTCCGCGTATATATTAAAAAGTTCTATGAAACTTCTTCCTCGCATTATATCACATACCATTTCATTGAAAAAAACAGGGATACTTCTTTTTTTGCATTCTGCTAAGAATGCTTTGTAGAATCCTCTGGTTCCTTCGCCATTAAATCTAAATTTACTTTTTTTATCATAGTTCTGAGGATAACCCATAGTTTTACAATATTTTAGCCAGGGAGTAGCGTATATATTTCGACGTATCAGAAAATATTCGATGGCTTTATCTATAATCATAACATCAGTTACACCCGTGTATCTACCATTTTTCTCTCCACTAACTACTTCTGATCTGATTTTTCTATATTTTTCGTCTTTATAGAAATCTCGATTTCTTGCAAATGGATCGTATACTGCTCCATTTTTTAACATATTGTATCCTTTTTCACAATTAGTACTATCATATAATGCGATATATTTCTCTTCTATTTCTAATGCCTCATTATGATCGGTGGTGATAGCTAATACTTCGTATGTCAAATTCTCTGCCCCATATTTTCGAATAGCATGTTTTAATCTTGTTAAATTTTCGATTTCGTGACTTTTCCCGACACAGTTAGCAACATATATATGCTGTTTAATTCGATGTAAAGGTTCTCGCTTTGTATATCCGATATATACTTTATTATTTAAATTAATTTTATATATAGAATATGTGATGGGTTTCTTTTCAGTAGTAACAATATCGTCGGACATTAAAACTATTTATACTACGACGATATATTATACAATATCTAATATATCATTTGATAATAATTCTTCTGCAATAACCCATCCTCTATTCTTAGTAAAGATTGGATGATCCGGTGTACAAATAATAGAATGTCCCGAAACACTATCAGTAATCTCTAAAACATCAGCACTATCATTCGTCATCTCGCATGCTAATAAAGATTTAAATTCTATAACATTGGTATCTAAATCTTTGGACAAAACTTTGATATTTTTGCCTTCATCAAAATATTCTTTAAGTTCTTTAAGATCAATGTCCATATAAATCCCATCAACTATGGTATTAATGATGGATGATTCATCTACGCATAAATGAACTATTTCTTTTACAATCTTTTCGATTTTATTATCTAGGAAACCTTCGCGACAAGCATTATACATTGGCAAGGTGTCAATAAAAATACTATCGTCCACTTCCCACACGATTCTAAATCCCTTACCTGTTTGTCGCTTAAATTCATTAGAGACTTCTCGTAAAAATTTAACGAATTCTAATTGAGGTTCAGTACATTGTCTCTGAACACGAACGGCATCAATTGCTCCATAGAAATGAGGAACCATTACCATTTGATATAGGGTCATTACTACTGCTTTATTGTATGCAAGAAGGTCGTCGGCAGGCCAAATCATCCGCCAAAATCCACAACCAGATTGATCGGCACAATAATGAATGACTCTAGGAAGACCTTCACCAGGAACAGGAATTTTAAAAGGTTCAGGTTTAGGTAGAGGAGTCCAAGGTTTTTTAGAAATAGGATTATGTCCTATGTGCTTCTTAAAAGGTGTTAAAGGGTGATTATGAGAAGGAGGTTGAGTAGGAACTATACCGGGAACTTTAATATTTGTCTGGGGTGTAACGAAAGAAGCCATCTTAAACGTATTTAAGATGGCTTCTTTTTATAATCAATGCTAATTAAATTAACTATTAAAGAATTGAATTAATTGATCTTTAGTTTTACCGCCAACTTGTCGTCCTACTTCTACCCCATTTTTATAATGGATAATAGTTGGAACGGCACGAATACCTTCTTGAGAAGCTAGATTACTCGCTTCATCAGTGTCCACTTTAATGATATTAATTTCTTCTGCTGCTTTCTCGATATTGGGGGCCATCATTTTACAAGGTGTGCAAAAACTTGCACTATATACAATAATGAGGTTTTCGTCATTTGCGCGTTTAATTATAGCATCTTTTTCTGTTGTGTATTCCATACGTGGTTATTTAATCTTTCGTCTTTTCGTGTTAAAGTAATATGTGGATAATCGTTTATTCCTTTTATGAGAAGTTCCTGAACTGCATCTTTATTGAAATGTAAATCCCAATATTCCTTTTTTCTTTTACTTATTTTTCCTCCAAAAAAATATTGTAAGTCTTCTATGAATCCTTTACTGGCAGACACTATACTTATACGGTGTCCTGTTTTTGCTACCCAACCATCGCCATCTGTTACTCCACGTAAAAAACCTAATCTAAAGTTTTCAGTTGCGGTGGAAAAGGTTTCTATATTTATTCGAAGATCATAAGTCTTATTTGTAAATATCAGAAATTGGTGAATGACGTTTTCAAATGCAGGCATCGTTGCAGTATATGCAATCTTATCAGTTTTTCCTAAAGTCGGGGGTTTTATACGGAAATCGGAAATATCTATATCTTCTAATAAAGTATCAAAAAACTTAAATAAGCAATCCTTATCTTTTATTGCTAAAGTTATATCTATCCTACTAATCGTATTTTTAATCTTAAAATTGGTGTATAGGCAACCATCTGCGGCAAAAAATCCTAAACACCATCCCAAATCAAAATCGGATATATTTATTTTAGCTTTATGTTTTATTCTGCCACCTTTTTCAAAAAATGGACTTTTGATACCACTTTTCTTTCTTAACTCTGAAAGAGTTCGAGATTTTATCTCCAATAAATCACATAACTCTTTTCTATTTTTAGAAGAGTTATAAATTTTTAATAATTCGATTCGTTTTAAATTTATCTCATATTGTTGAGCGTTAGTATATTTTCGCATTAAATAAAGTTTTGTTTCATAATTGCAAATTTTTCCAGAAATGGTCGTTCGGGTTCATTAAATCCTCCATTACCAGGAATAGCTAATCCTGTATATCCTTTATCATTTAAATATTTTACTTTAGAAATATCCGTCAATAATGAACAATTTAAATAATTAATATCTTCTTCAGTTAATTGTATCTTTTCCATAGTCTTTTTATTTATTCTATTGTTTTTGGTTGAGCTACATTAAACCTGTTATTATCAACAATATCAATACCTAATTGTTCCCAGCATTGTACATCTACAATATCAGGCCCAAATATTGCATCAAATGATACTGAGACAGCTTCCTCATGAAGGAATTTAAAATCATCTAATCCGTCAAATATCCTTAAATTTCCTTTATAAGGAATATCTCTTACAATTTCGATACAATATCTATCATCTAGTATATTTCCGTCTATTACATTTTCTCCACGTTGTACCGGTCCTTTATCAGTTATATCAAATTTACAAATTGGTTTCATAATTTTATTCTACTATTCTCGTAAGACCCCTTTCTTTCTCTAATCTAATTACATTCCCATCCGAAATCATAATATTATTCGGATTGTGTGTGATAATATAATATGCCTCATTGTTCTGTTCACTCATTATTTTCAACAATTCCATAATTTCTTCTGCTGCTTTTGAATCAATGGACGAATCAAACAATTCATCAAACACAGAAATATTAACTGTCACATTACTTTGTAATCTTCTAATATCTCTAAAAGTAAACAACATGGAAAAACAAACTCGTCCCTTTTCTCCATCAGATAATCTATCATAAGATATAGTCTTTCCTTTCGGATTAACCACAGTTTCTTCGAAAAATTCATCAAAGGTAATACTACAAGGCGTATTCAATCTCTTCAAATAGAAATTCAATCTCTCATTAATTGTATCCAATATCTTACTAGTAATAAATGCCTTTACTCCTGTCGGAGAAAAAGTAATCTTAACTCCTTCCAATATTGCTACTTCTTTTTTTAACTCTTGGAACACTGTTCGTCTTGCTTCCAAATAAGTCTTATCATTTGTAACCTTTTCCAAAAACGGATTAACTGATGATTCGATTCTTGCTCGTTCCTTAATAGTTGCTAAAATTCGATCTTGCGACTTATGATAAACATCTTGCTTTTCTTGTGTCCTTTTCTTCTTTTCTTCTAATGCCTTAAATTCCTTTTCAGTTAAATTATAACGTTGTTGAAGAGTATCATAAACATTAACCAATTGAGTAATTTTATTATTTAATTCCTTGATAACTTCTTGAATTTGTTTCTTTTCATCATCGAAGGAATGAGTATCATTGTTATCAAAAGAACGTTTACAAGTAGGACAAAAAGTAGGTTTATCTTCTAATTTCTTTAGCTTACTTGTTTCGTTTCTTAATTCGGTTGATACTTCTGCTTTTCTGACAGATGCTCGTTGTTTCTTTTCAGTTATATTAGTTAATGATGCTTTCTTTAATTCTAAATCTCTATCCAGTTGTCTTAATTCTTCGGTTAAGTCAATAGGATGAACTTGTTTCAATTCATTCAATAATTTATCATAATCAAGAAGTGCCTGTTCTTTGCGTTTCTCATGGCTTTCTGCATATGCTTCATCTTTCTCGATGGACTTTACTAACTCTTGTATTCGAGCCTCTTCTTTGCCCATTTCTGTGCATTTAAGAGCATGTTCATCTTTTGCATCCTTGGCAAGTTTACTAAACACTTCTAATCCTAGAATACCTTCAATAAATTTAGTTTTTAAAGATTTCTCTTGAGAAAGGAATGCAGAAGATTCTTTACTAGTCATTACTAAAGTATTAGTGAATACTTCTTTAGTAATTCCTAGATCATTGAGAATGTCTTTAGTTGTTTCAGGTTTAGTTTTGGTTTTATCTTCTCTAGTACCATCAGGATGAACAACGAATCTGGTTAATTCATCGGGGGAAAGAGAACGCATGATTTCATAGTTGATCCCGTTAACTGAATACCAACATTCAACGATACATGCATCTTTGGCATGATCATTTTTGATTTCTTTTTGATTGATATTTCGATAGGTTTTACCGAATAGAACGAAAGAGAGCGGTTCAACGATTAGAGAAGTTTTTCCGACTCCGTTAAAAGAATTATCGTCTTTGTTGAAACCGGTGATGAAGTTGATGCCTTCTTGAAAGATTAATTCAGTTGGTTCATTTCCATATGAGAGGAAATTTCTAATTCGTATTTTTTCAAATATTACTTTTTTCATTTAAATGTGCTTAAACATTGAACATTTTTCTTGTCCTAAATCTTCATTATCAATAACAATGATATTCATTCCAACTTGGAAAGCATTATAATTGTAATAAAGGCATTTCCTGAAATCAGGAGAATCAAAGAACATACCTTTCTTTGTAGTAGGTAATTTACTACATTTTCCTTCGTCTGACATAAAAATACATTTATTCATAATTTATTCTAATATATAGCAATCTTCATCACCTGTTGCATCTTTGGGACAAATTTCTGGTTTACAAGAAAGAAAAGTCCGAAGTTCTTCTTTAGTGGAGAATTTAAAAGTGTTCCAACCATCAAATCGAGATTGAATAGCTAATATTGCTTCCTCTGAACAATAACCATTTAATAATGCAGCGGTGCAAGGGCCGCTATACTTATAGTGTTCCGAATCTACAGGAAATAAAATTAAAGAATGTAGTAAACACTGCTCAAAGTTTTCTTGATTTTCTAATATTTGATCTAAGGTATATTTCATTGTTTAAAACTTAAAATTAATTCATTCACTTTCTCTTGTGACATATCCGCATATTCTTGTTTGGTATGAAGTTTACGTAATTCACCCATGACTCTTCCTACTTCTTTACCATCACTAATATTGATAAGTTCCATGACTTTATAACCATTAACCTTTTCTTTAAAGGCTTTATCAAAAAGATAGCGAACTTTATTCTTTTTGATAGATTCTTTTAAAATAGGAAAACGTTCCGCCCATTCACAAATATAATATTCGCGTCGTTGAAAAACGTGTCGATTATATTTCCATGAATTCTTTTCAAGCCATTCTACGAAACCCTTGTAAACGATTCTCTTAGAATTTCTCACGCGATTTACGTGGTTAAGATTTTCAAATTTGAAGATTTCAGGATCAAAATATTTTGAACTAGCTACCCAATGATATACTTCTTCATTGGTATCAAATCCATTTTTCCAATGTTCATAATCGAATCCTAATAAGGGAAGAATAACTGAAAAGTCCTTTGTAAGAATGACCTTTTCCATAATATTATCATTATCTAAGAAGTTTAATTTACTTTCAAAGAAACTCTGACGAATCCAATAAGATAAACCCGTGTGTCCTAGATGAACATCCATCTTGTGAGCAATCCTACCTTGAAACATGCCAACGTCGCCCCAACTAGTATAATCAATAGAAGATTGATAATCCTTCATTGGAACAAAGGTTAAATCTACTTGAAATCCTGCAATAGGAAATGAAATAACATTGGAATTTACATGAACCTCCATTTGAAGATATTCTTCTAGTGTACGTCGAGTATCCAGAGAACCATCCATTCCAACAATAATATCTAAGTCTCCGGGAGATTCTTTTAGTCGAATTGACGGAGCAACACCTAATTTCCAAGTAGAAGGAAATACTTCTTTCATATCACGAAGAATATTATCTTTAAAGATATGATATTCTTCGTTAGAAAGTCGCTTTTCTGGCAAATCCCAGATTGATTGAATTAGTTTTCCACCCATGATTCCATATACTAACACATGGAATCTATATAGGCAAATTATTAACTAAGAGTTGCCTTAATTACTTCCAATTGTTTAGCAGAAATTTCCCCCTTAATAAATTTTTCGATATTTTCTCGAAGAATATCTGCTTTAGTAATTTCTTTAGGAGCAGGGGGGGCAACAGGTTGAGGAGTAGGTCCGAAATTGCCGCGAATTGGATCAGGATAGTTGGATACACCAAAGGTGCTAGAGGTTGTCATGGACATAGATGGAGGTATTTATTTCCATCAGATATAACTATCAATTCCTCTGTGCCAAATTCCGTCGTCTCTTCTTTCAATTATTCCTTGCTCAATATGAACCAATTCTCCTACTCGTTCCCCATTAACCCTCAATAAACAAGTCTTTAAACAATCTAATGTTTCTACTTCTATTCCATGATAATTAACCAGAAACATTAGGAATCTTTCATAGAAAGAATTTCCGCCCATTCTAATATAATATGGCAATAGATCGTATCCATCAGCAATCAAATCCATATTCGTTGAATTAGTAATATAAAATCTATCACATAGTCCGTGCCAATCATCATGGTTCAATGTCCATATTTTTTGGAAATCAAATTCTTCAATATTATCAGGTAAAGCAGTATCTTCTAAGAGAAGTAAATCGGGTCGAACACGAACAACAATATCATATTTAAAATTATGGGCTTCTTCGTATCTTTGTTTTATTTTATTACATTGTTGTAAGCAATACAATTGTCGAAACATTCCTTGAGTAGCATGTTCATTGACTAAATCAAGATTAAGGTCTTTTCTCGTTTCGGAATGAAATTTTATAACATGATCATTTACTCCTAAAAAGGTGTTCATTTTATCAATATGGGGGTCATCTTGCCAGAAAAAGATAAAAATATCATAATCCTTAAATTTAGAGAGTATATTCTTCTCTAATAGATGAAACGTTTTATCGAGGGAACGAAATTCACCGGAAAAACAAATAGCAGTTCTCATTATAAACTATCAAGGAATACTGATTTAAATTTCTTCATCACTTCATTAGGAGTAAATGCTTTATAGGCATTCCAATCTCTATAAGTCCATTCCTTATTAAATGAGGATAATATCTGATAAACTTCTTCTTTATTAGAATAATAAATTCCTTTATCTTTCAGGGTAAAGATATGATTTCTTTCAGGACTATTAGCATAAGTGATAACTGGTTTATTGCATAAAGAAAATTCTGCACATGCTGCTCCGAAACTTTCTCCTACATGTCTAGCATGAATCATTGCATCACAAGTATTAATGAACTTCCTTTTAACGGTTAAATCCGCAAAAGGATGGGTATGAATGATTCGAGGATGATTGAAGAATTGAGGAGTTTGAGCAAAAAGAAAGTAAACATCATCTCGTTCAGATAAGATTTTAACTATTGCTTCATTTACGAAATGAATATCCCAGCCATAATGTCCGCCCATTCTACCAAACACAATTGCATCACGAGGAATACCAATTTGTTCTCTAAAGTCTTCTTGAGTGTCTGGTAAATGAACACAATAAGGAACAAAAGGATGCTCTCCTTTAGAGCAATGAATGCTTGACCATTCAGAAACATATGCATATACTTTTCCATGAGGTTCGTTGTTCATTCCTACTACATGAACAAACATGGGAACATTATTGACCCATCTTCCTTCATTGATTTTACCGTTTTTTTGAAGATAACAAGCGGCAGCATTATGTTGAGTAATTGCATCCTCAAGAGCAGGCATATTTTGTGTTCCCGGTAATGCAACTAATTCAATATTATGTTGTTTGAATTTCTCAATTACTAAAGGACTGTTATAGGAATTAACTTCATCATAAATCATCACAGATTTATTTCCAAGAATGGATTGATTGAAGTGACAATAATCGAAGTAGGAAACTCCTGTTCCTTGGAGGTCCATATGAGGTTGATAAAATGCTAAAGTGCTCACAATAAACTATATTCTTTTTGTTCTCTAATCTGTTCTTTGATACTTTTAGTAACCAACTTAGTAGTATCGTAAATAGAATCAAGCGTTCGGTAAATGCTCTTTGGCGCAAAAGATGGGATAATATCCACGGTCAAGCCATATAATTCATTGATTTTAGTAATCAAATCAAATTTGGAACAAACATCGGGAGAATGAATATGTCGAACTCCTTCCCATATCATATTGTTTTCTATGATATGATGAATAAATTTGCTTAATTCTAAGCAAGTTACGCCATTCCATAAATGATTATCATAGCCATTTATAGTTTGACCTTTACTAGCTTTTACCCATTCTAATAGGGATTTTTTATGTCTAAGTTCTTCTCCGATAATAGACGTGCGAATGACACATGCTTTATCTGGTTCTCCTAAGCTTTTACTTTTACCATAAACACTTGTTTCATCGTGTTCATCTTTTTCATCATAACCGCCAGTTCTACCCGAAAAGACACAATCAGTGGTAATATGAATTAACTTAGCTCCGAGAGCACTACAAAGATATTGCAATTCATGTGGCAGAACAGAATTAATCAATATGCTATCTAGAGGATTTGAGTCTTTTCGTTGAGGTACAATACCGATACAATTAATGACAATATCATTTTTAGACAAAACTAGATGTCTATTTAAACATGTAATACTTTCCCCATTTAGCGACAGGTTATTACGTGTGAAGTGTAATATCCTATAATCTTTAACGGGATTGCGTTTTAGATATGTATACACATATCTTCCTAACATCCCATTTGCTCCTAATACTAAAATATTATTCATGGTTTATAAAAATTATGCTCTTCTAAAAATTCATATAATTCTTTTTCATCGATTAAACAATTCCTAGACGAATATTCATTATCAGTAAAAGAAAATGCATTGTTTTGTATGTTTTTATGAATATTGAAAACATCATATTGATCATTCCAAGTCGTTCTCGGCATCTCTTCTGGAGCAATCATCAATTCATGAATCTTTTCATTAGGCCGTGGAACGGTAATATCATACTTTAATTTAAAAATATCATGATATATATTAAACAAATCTTTAACTTTGAAGCTCATTGCAGCAGGAACAACATTGACATTATTAAATTGCAATGATTTATAAATCAAATCCATTGCTTCTTCAATAGTTAAAAGAAACCTTGTCATATCCTCCCCAAACAAGGACAAAGTTTTATCATTCTTAATATATTTCCAAATTAAAGGAATAATTGAACCGGTTGAATTAACTACATTGCCATATACAACAGAAACTAATCGAGTAGAAACGTCTTCATTATTAGAAATAAAACTTTCAGAAGCAGTAAATTTCATTGAACCGTAAATGGTACTTGCTGCTCTACTTTTATCAGAAGAAATAAAACAAGCAGCTTTCAACTTGTTATCAATTGCTGCCTTCTTTGAATTGAATGCGCCCTGAACAATGATTTGATTGGCTTCTTCGTAATTAGTTTCACATGCCTCGATTTGCTTCATACTTGCTGCAAAGATACCAATATCCATTCCTCTCATTGATCTATTCAAATGATCAAAATTACGAATATCCCCGACAATAAATTTAACCTTGGGAAACTCTTTCTTTAAGAAATAATGTTTGGCTTCATCTCTGGAGAAAACGGTAATTTCATTATTTTGATATAAATCCTTGATTAGATTTTTACCAAGATAACCTGCTCCTCCCGTGATAAAAACACGGGAATTTATGGGTCGATAACTCATGCTAGGGTCAATATATCATCAATACTCTGTCCTTGCAAGATGATACTTTTATTATTAAAGTAATAATCAAAGTCTTTTCTTTCATAAACTAAAATATTCTTATTTGGTTGAACTTTAACAACACCTAATACATCATTACTTGGAAAGATATAAGAAAAAGCATTAAAATTCGGATTGCCTCTGATTTCAATAAATGAAATATATGCGGTTCCACTAGCAGTTTGTTTAGTATTATCTAAATTCTCTGGTCCAACATCATGCATGAAAATAATTCCATCAGGATTTAATGCTTTTACTGCATTCTCAAAATCTTTATTAACTTGCGAGTATTCGTGGTATGCATCAATATAAATCACATCAAATGTTTGAGTATTCTGTTTAAAGAAATCATCGGTTGTTCCCAAGAAATCAGGTCTTGTCCGAGGATTAGTATCTATTCCTTTTTTATGTAAACATTTAATTCTATCAAATGTTTCTCTTGCTTCTCCTAATCCTAATTCAAGATAAGAAGAATATTGCTTATGTTCTATAACTCGGTTGATTAATTCAAATTTATCTTTCATATTGTTCAATTTTATCCATTACGTATCTGGCTCTGGCAATAGTTGTTCCATTTTCTTTCAACCATTTCTGTTGAGCCTCGTATAATTCTATATATTCCTTCGTTGGTTTATTATCAATTACCAATCTATTCATTATCTCATATAATTCTTGTTCAGTATGATATGAAATAGTTGGAAGATTTCGAGGTTCCATTAAAGGATGTTTATCTTGGTAATTTTTAAACAATAAAACGGCTCCATTTGCCATTATTTCATAATGACGAAGGCATTCCCATCCTCCTTTTACACAAGTCAAACCAAACCAACTTTCTTGAAGGTCTTTATAGTATTCTTCTTCTGCATTGAATTTTTGAGTAGAATTATTCCGAAAACAAGCATCAGCAGGAGAAGTTTGTTGAAACAACTGTTTCTTTATTTCTAAATTTATATTTGATATTTTATGAGAAGGAATACCGAAACCAATCGGCCAAACAGTATCAAAATCTTCCACTAATTCACGTTTAAAACATTTGGAAAGGAATTGTGTTCCAATAACTTCTTGCCCTTTATACGTTATTTTCCTTTCTGCATTACCATAAAGATCGTTTCCATCTGTATAGAATTGATTGGGATGATTTACGTTCCATCTGTCTCCGTAAATGAATCCTGAACCGTGAATAACTACATCAAAATCAATTACTCTTAGATTATTTCTATCATATGATGCATCTTTGATGGGCGAAGTACAGAAAGTCATACCTTTTCCATGCAGTTTATTCATGGGAGATTCAGTAAAATCACCATAAAGTATTTTCTTTTTCGGAAATTCAACGAAGTCTTCTCCTAATAGTTCTCTTAATCCATGAACCAAGGTTAACTCAAGGTAATCGCCTTGAGCATTAGAATTTCTAGTACATAAAAATAAAACTTTCATTATTGTTGAACCAATCTAATATCTGATAAATTATGAATAGGTCGATTTTGAATCATGCTACTGGCAGAAGGTCCACTATTAGGACGATTATATTCAATATTAAGTTGACTATCATTCCAATTTTTCCATGATTTTTTAATATCTTCTCGTTCTTTTCCTAAAAATAAATCCCACTGTTCGTATTTCTCTTCGGGAAGATTTTTAATGATAATGTTACTGTATCGCATATCGTATTTTGCATCCCAATGAGGTTGAGAATAACGACATTTACTGTTTATATCTTGTAAGGGACTTTTTGCTTCCCCATAATTATAATTTGACTCTTGTGATTCATATAATGCTAAATTATGTTGTTTTAAACGGAAAACAAAATCTCTATCTTCCCATCCTCCTCCAATAAATCGTTCATCCCACCAACCAATCGTTCTAATTAATTGCTTGGAGAACATCATGTACCCAACATTATACATAAAAGAAGCAGCATAACCTTCTTTCATATGATTAATCATTTTCAGTGCTTCTTCTAAAGTGATTATCGATCTATCATTGACAAAAATCATCCATTCATATTTGGAAGTAGCAATGGCATGATTCATCATTAAGCTATAAGACTTATAGGCATGGGGATAACGTTCCGAGCGTAAATTCCAATCAATCTCATAATTTCTTTCTAATTCTCCCAGAATATGTTTTTGTTCCTTCTCAATAGAAGATGAATGTCCTACATGTAAATTTATACTAATTTCTCCAATATCAATCATAATTTTTTAAAGTCGGTATATGCTAATTCTATTCCTTGTTCCAATTTAACCATTGGTTTCCATCCTAATGATTTAATAATATCCACATTCATCAATTTAGAATAAGTTCCGTCTGGTTTAGTTGTATCCCAAATAATCTTTCCTTTATATCCAACTACTTTCTTAATAGTGTTTGCTAATTGGTTAATAGATACATTTATTCCTGAACCAATATTGACTATATGAAATTCTGGTCTAGATTCAAGAACTTTATAACAACCTTTGGCAAGATCATCTGCCCAAAGAAACTCTCTCAACGGTTTACCTGATCCCCACAAGGTAACAGTTGGTTTCTTTTCAATTTTTGCTTGATGAAATTTCTTAATTAAACCAGGAATAACATGAGAATTTTGTTCATGATAATTATCACCAATTCCGTATAAGTTACAAGGCATCACTGATCTATAATTTAATCCATATTGTTGTGAATAATATTCACAAAGTTTAATTCCGGCTATCTTGGCAATTGCATAAGGTTCATTAGTAGGTTCTAGTGAACTAGTTAATAATTGCTCTTCTTTAATGGGATTAGGAGTAACTTTGGGATAGATACAAGAGCTTCCTAAGTAGAGCAGGTCTTTGACTTGAGTTTTATATGCGGAATGAATGCAATTGGCAGCAATCATTAAGTTTTCATAAATGAAATCGGCAGGAAAGGTGGAATTGGCGAGTATGCCTCCTACTTTTCCTGCCGCAATGATTACCGAATCAATTTCTTCTGATTGAAAGAAATCTTCTACATCTTCTTGAGAGGTTAGATCAAGTTCTGAATGGGTTTTATAGACAGGTTCATATCTGGTTAAATCTAAGTTTTTTAGTAGGGAAGTTCCTACTAAACCTTTATGTCCTGCTATGAAAATCCTCTTACGCATCAAATAATTATATAGTCACATGCTTTGAGACTATCAAGGTTCTTCCCGCCTGAATAACTTACACTAGATTTCAGACTATCTTCAATTAATTTAATTTGCTCTTTTAAAGTTAATCCATTGGTATCAGTATGAATGATGGTTCCTTCGACATTAGAGGAATGACCTTTTGCTTTGGCGGTAGAATTACCGTAATAACCTTCACGAATGGCAGGAGAGTCGATACATTGAGAGAATAAGAATCCACTACAGACATAATTTGCTCCGAATCGAATAGCTTTGGCAATATCACCGATTGCAGGTTCTCTTGTTGCACATTTAGTAATACCTCCATCAGAGATGATTTTAATCTTATTTTTAGCTTGGGCCATTCGATAAAGATCACCAATAGAGGTCGAACCAAAACCGGTGAATTGACGGGTTCTACAACTTTGACTAATTCCAATATTAACCTTTGCAGCATCTACACCTAAATCTTCTAACCATCTGATCCAATCAGGATGATCCCCATTACCAACAATTAAATAAGCAGCAGGAAGATGTTCTTTAATATATTTGATCATTCTTTCTACTTGATCTTGCCAAGATAATGCAACATCAATAGTGATATAAAGATTATTTTTTTTATAATGGTCTTTAATCCATTGAACTAATTCATAATCAGAATCTTTAACTCCGATAGAGACGGATGCAATATTCCAATTATCTTTTTCGACTCTGGTAAGGAAATCTTTAATTTGAGAATAGGGGCAAGTACGATGAAAGATATAGAACCACCCTGCTTTATCAAAGATTTCGCAAATATCTTCATTGATAATGGCTTTCATATTTGCAGGGAAAACCGGTGAATTGATTTTGATATGGCCTATAAGGGTAGAAATATCACATTCTTTTCGTGAATTTATAATACATCTACCATGTTTAAGTAGAATATTTTCATAGGTTAGGTGTTGGGGTATGTTATTCATATTAGTTAATCCAAGATTTTGCTACATTCCAATTACTTCCGGTAAAGTGCCGGAATTTTACTTTACTTCTATCATCAAACTTATTGATATAGAAAGTAGTATCAGATTCACCGGGCCAAATAGTTAGGTTATATTCTACGGGAAGAATTTGCACATGTCTATTAAAATCTTCTACCGAATAAAATGTAGTAATCTTCTTGTCGGAATGAACTCCATTATTAGGTAATTCTGTGAAGGGAATCCATGAATGACGCTTAATACCGAAAAGATCGTAGAAGACCGCCTGCTCACGGAATTCATTTAAAAATATTGATGGTGGTCTATTAGGAAATCCTTCATGAATAGTATATTCTCTTGACATTCGCTGAAAGCGATCTTCGTCAAGGATATTATCTACTAACTGTCGAGTCCAATCATTGATTCTCAATCCAAAAATACCGTGGCAGTACGAGTTTCCAGAGTCTATACAAATTGTCATAGACTTATCCTCGGCAGGTTCATAATCATCTACCCAAGATTTTACCACAACATCCGCATCTTGTTGAATAATTATATCATTCTCTTTTAATGTTTCGCTTTTAATTAGTGATTGAATAATGCTCCATTTACACCAAGTTAAGTTGCCGCGAAAAGGAACAGGATTATGTTCTTTCCGAATCTCTACATATTTAAATCCATGCAGTTCACAGTAATCTTTATTTCTAGGAGAAATAATCTCGTCAAAAATCTTCTGGCGATAATCATTTTCTGGATAGGCACTGATAACAAATAGGTATTTCATTCAAATATATAATTCTTTAGATTGTTGAGAGCTTCTTTATATTCAGCTAATAATTTCTGGAAATGTGCATCATCTATTTCTTCCCAATACGAATACTCGTCCATGGCATAATGAAAGCCTTCAAAACTTATAATTTCTTTAATATAATCTTTAGCGTTTTTGTCCATCTTATTTTCTCAAATAAATTAATAGGTATTTCATCGATCTAGTAGATATGCTTGATAATATATATCAGCCAAATTCATTATCAATTCTTGAGCACGACTTTCATCCCAATGTTCGGATTTAGACATATTATATGCTATTTTTAAATATTCTCTAATATCAAATATTTTTTCTAATTTCATATTTCTATATTCAATTTGAAACTTTTCATGCTCATACATGGGAGCAGGTACAATTATATCTTCTATCATAATCTCTTCAAAATCTGATTACAAGTGCCCTCAAGCGTGAACCAATCATCGTATAATTCTTTCGCTTTTCTCAGCATACCATTATATCTTTCTTTATCATTATAAATTTCCATTAAAATATCATGCATGTGGTAAATTTGATCGGGTTTAATGATAACACAAAAATCTTGCCACTTCAATTGTTCTTCCCAAGGAAGCCAATGTTTATCTGAAACATAAACAGGAACAGAATTTAATTGCATTGCCTCATATAATCTAAAACTGGCGGGCGCGTTCCCTCTTATCGCTAAAGTGAAAGCAGATTGTGAAGTTATTGTAATAAATTCATCTAATTTTTCTGATGGTAATGTTTGTTGCCAATTTTCCATAGGAGGAAAATAACAATCTTTATATTTTCGTAATACTTCATAAGTGTATTGTCTTAAAGGGTGTGTCATCCTACCCACAAACGAACAAAGGTATTTTTTGTTGTCGGTGATTATTAGCTTTTCTTGGGGTATTTTAGACACTACTAATGGAATAGGCACTTTATATGTTCCCGATCCTCTGTCGCTTGCAGCAGCAAATACAGTGGTATTACGGGGCAATGTATGTAATACCCCATCATCAAACTGAACAATTGTAAAATATTCTTCATTTTGTGGAAGAGCATTTAAATATTCCTGAACAGGGATAGGATTCTGTTGAACATATATAGGGGTCCACCAAACGGCTAGATATTTTTTATTAGTTTTAACTTTATCTTTGTTAGCATGAAATGCATTAAAGAAACTTTCCTCCAAATAAGTTTCAGGATTCGCATATGGTGGCATGGGAGGATACTCGGATTTTATCCTAAGTTTTGAAAAATCGTAAATCATATTATTTTAATTTCTCCTTAAAAAGTTCTAACAATTGCTCTTTATGCTCATAATGACAATAATTACCATGAAGAAATAATAACTTCTCTTTAAAGGGAATTTCAAAGGTGTTATCTGTTCCATCCCATACTTTACCTGCAATAGACCCATACGTAAATGCAACATCGAACGGAAGAACATTAAACTTAATGTCTTTTAATTCAAAAAATCTATGTTTATTCACTAAAAGCCAGGTGAATACTTCCTGTTCATTAGCAAATGTTGGTTGCCCTGGAACAAGAGTTGTGCCATGCATAATAACATTAACTGCCTTCATTAAATTCCTAGTATTTTCCGTGGATTTGATACATATTATTCCAGTACAATAATTGGGAAAATGAGGAAAAGGAGAATCAGATTGACATAGAACATCATAATCCTTCATTGCTTTTTGAACATAATCAAAGAAGTTCTGAACAATGATAATATCAGTATCCACAAAAAGATAATATTCTCCATCAGGAGTAGTCATTAACTCATTGTATAACAGTTCTGATTTTATTTGCATGAAGTTCTTCCATTCGGAAGAATTAAATTTTGGTTTCTCTCCTGCTAATTGTGGAGCTTCTACTGCTTTTAATTCCAAACGATCATCTTTAGGAAAAGATGGAAGAAAATATTCTTCATACATTTTTTTATGGCTTGGACTATATAATGTTACGATTTTCATCAACTACTCAATATAACGTATTTGCTTTTCCGTATCAAGTCGCATCGCTTCAAAAAAGTTTTCAGTAAATTCTTTTTCCCCTTCTGGAACAACTGTAAACTTTCCCCAAGGGCGTCTTTTGCACAGGTTATGTTGCAGGTGAAAAAACATCAAATTAACCACTAATTGATTAAAAGGACTGTTCTTGATTTTATTTTCATTATATCTCTTCTCTACAGAATCTTTATGAGAAACATTGTCATGAAATATATGACAAATAATAGGCTTTTGGGGATCATTTAATAATTTCCCGCCATATAACATAATTAATCCAGCATACAATACATCAAATAAAGGTTGTCCAATTAACATCTCGGGGTGCAAGTGGGCATATTTGTTCCACCATTCTTTTTTATAGCAAAAAAAATCGAAGCCAGCCGGTTCACTTCGGATAACATTAATTCCTTTCTGTTTAATTTCATTAAAACTATCAACTGGTTCAATGTCTAACCGAGATGCAGCAAAAGCAGGAACATCGTTTTGTTGCATATAATCAATAAAATTCTTAGTTAAGATACAATCACTATTAACATATGCAATATGAGTGATGGTCTTATCTTCTTGAGCTTTTTTATAAAGAATATCCAATATATCTTTAATAGATGGAATATCTTTTTCTGAATCATCTAGATAAAATCTAGAATTGATGTATAAATCAAATAAGGCAGGAATACCAAATCGAGAAATTTTCCCTTCGTTTTCAAAAGGAAATTGTAAGGCAACTAATTCAATTAAATCTGGATATTGTTGTTGTAAATGTATCCAAGATTCCCTTGCAATATCTTGTCGAATATTATTTCCGTATATGTTCGTGCCTATAAGGATTTTCATAAATTTCCGTAACCTCCTTTATTACATGCTAAACTTCTCAAATTACTAATTAATTCTTCCTGGGATGGTGCAAGAATATTAGGCACATGAACATAATGCTCTGCCATGAATATCTTATAATCATTTTGTAAGGTATCCCATCTGTTTCCATTAGGATCAATCCTACTAATTGCATCTGGATTATTCTTTATAAGAGAATCACTTAAACTTAAATCCCCAAAATTCCAAAACCCAAAACCGTATCGAGAAGTAGAGAACCTATATGCCCATTCCGCATCAAAAAGACTCTTCATTTGCTCATTATATAATCCAATATCTTCTAATACTCTTAATGACCTATAAGTAAACTCATTGGTCATATTCTTATAGAAATAAATGATTAAATCATCATTATATCGAATTTTATGTCTAGGTGTTCTTGCTCCAACTGGTCCACTTTCCCATCCATAACTGGCAAATGAAAAATATTCTATTCCCGTTATTTTTGCAGCATTAATATATTTCTCAAAAATAGTTTCATCTAGACAAACCATGTCATCTTCGCATAAAAAAATATGCACATTACCTAATTGTTGGGCAATCTTTAATCCATCATTTCTAGCAGATGCAATATTCTTAACCTTCTCATGTTGAATCCAAATCAATTTATTATCTGGTAGATTATAAGATTTGGTGTAAGGATTGCCTCCATTTACTACAATAACTTTATCTACTTTATGAAACGGCATACTATTCCATAAGGTATCGAAATAGTTTTCCGAATTAAAAGTAGTAATAATTAAGGTAATTTTGTCATTCATCTCTAATGCCCAAATCCTACCTTTCTTACCGGTTTAACTATATTACCATTATCTTCTGCATTATAAATATCAGCAAGGACCATTCGTTCTTGGGGTGGATCAATACCATATAACTTCTGATACAAGGCTTCTGTCTTTTCTCTAGATAACTTCTCAAAGAAGTGTTTAATGAACATTCTTCCTCTGCGTTTTAATGCAGAATCAATTTTATCTTCGGAAGTATTGAATGTTGCAATTATTTTGAAATTTAACACTGATCCCATAATACCATCTGATAAATTCAGAATAATGCTCATGGCAGAATTGGTTTCATCTTGTTCCCTTGAAATCAAAACTTTCTCTGCATCTTCAATCAACAACAAGCTGTTGGAATATTGTTTAATGAATCCAAGAAAAGCAGGATCACTCAATGCTTCTACATAACAAGGCGGAATATAAATCTTCCGAACAGAAGGAAGTTGATTAAGAAGATACTTAATATAATTGGTCTTACCTGAACCAGGTTCTCCGTGAAGAAGAGCAATTCTATTATTTTGTAAAGAGAAATCTTGTGCCCAATCTATAATCTTTTCATGAACCCCTTTAAATTTATCATCATAATTTTCATCAATATCAAGATCAAATCCAGTGATTGTATAAGGGCGAAGAACCATTTCTCCGTATTCATTCTTCTCAAATAAGTGAATATTATGATTGGTATCTTTTTTGACTTCGAAAAGGTTGCGAAATTCTACAACATTATTCTTATAATCTGTATTGATATTATAATAAACATTTACAGTGAAGGTTTTATTATCATCTGCATCATAAGAACGTTCAGTAGAAACGCTTAATTGAATAGTTGCTTCATTAGCAAGATTAACAAATGTGATATTTTCATTAGAATTATAACGAGAATCACTTGTACAAGTAAAGATTACATAATTCTGTTTTAGAATATATTCTAATACTTTATCTAAGTTTTTCTTAGAGACTTTGAAACAAACTGTGGATGCAACTTGTTCAAAGAGCATAAAGTAAATACCTTCAGCACTATAAAATAAATCTCTATGAATGAGAAGTTCCTGGGGAAACTTGTAATCTTCAAATCGAGAAAACTTATTAATGATTTCTGAATTTAAAAAAGAATAATTTTCTAATTCGAATGCTTCTCCTGAAGGAATTGCAGAGGAGGAAAATCCAGGAACAGTTACATGTGCTCGACTCATTAGGATAATAGTTGTTTGTTGGCAAAACGTTTTTCAATATCAATTAAAGCAGCAAGAACATCGTCTTGAGAAAATCTTGGGGCATCTTGAGGAAAGTAACCGAAAGTTTCTTTAAAGAGTTGCCAAGAATAACTAAAATTAGATTTGAATTCAGGATCATTTCTAATGACAGATTTTTCATGGTTCGCATCTTGATCAGAGATATATAGGAATGAGTTTAACACATCAGCATGATAAAGTAAAGGGGTTCCTCGTTCATTAAGGAAAATCTTTTGATGTTGGGCTAAATGTTCTGCGGCATTTAAATATCTTTCATCAAAATATCCGCCATCTTCAATCATATCTGCTCGAATTAAGGTAAATGCTTGAAAGGAATGTAGATAAATATCTACTTCTTTATTGGTATATTTAACTGTTGCCCGTTTCTTGGGAGTTCCATCATCATTGACATTTCCGCCACTAATTCCGCCATGTAAACCGTACGATAGTTGTGCTGCCCATAGTCCGCTATCAGCAGCAGTAAGAATATATTCTTCAAATACTTTATTATCTTTGATAACGATGTCATCTTCGGCAAGGAAGATATATTTGAAACCGTCTTGGGAGGCTTTGCGCATTCCCATATTCTTTGCAATTCCGACAGGAACTTTACGTCTGGCTTGAAGAACCTCTACATCAGGAGGATAGTTGTCATAGGCTTGACCTGCATTGATGATATAGATTTTTGCAACAGCATCACGGTTAATGGAATTGACGAGGTTTTTACAAAAATCTGAACGATTGCATGTAATAATGACTACGGCAGTTTCTTCTTTAAATCGATTAATTTCTGACATTTTAATTATGATAATTTACCATAAATGATTTAAGGTTTCAATAAATATGTCAGAGTATCAGCATTAATTTTTCTTAACAGTTTAGAATTAGAATTGTTCATTATAGATAAATCTATTGCCATCGTAATAATCCGTTCCCATTCTAATTGGGTATCTTTTTCTAAATCTTTGAATCTTCTTCTATCAGGATAGATAATGTTCCATATGATTGAAGTAATTTCCCAGTCAGATAATTTATCCGGTTTGGTTTTATCTATATCAAAAGCATTCCAAGATGATCCTGACTTTCCGTTACAAATACAACAAGTATCTTGATATTCTGTTCCAATGGAGAAGTCGCCCATCCATTGTAACCCTGTTCCGTTACATGCTTTACAGTTATTCATAATATTAAAATAAATCAGAATCGTCAACCGTTTTTGATTTTAAAAAATCTGTAAATTCTTCTAATGCGAGTATCAACCCTTCTGTGCTCCAATTTCTCATTTGCGGAACATCAAAAAATACTTCGTGTTCATTCATATCAGTTATTTTTATTCTCATGATAACTTATCATACATCAGTTGACACTTTTGTGCAACCTTTTTCTTCAAATCACCCGATAAATTCATCAAATTCTCCATCGGCCAATTACCCAATGTCTCTTTAATATCAACAACCTTGAATTCCTTAATCTCACTGGTTTCACTATCTATCTGTTGCACTTTTTCCCTAATAGTATTAGTTCTTAATTCCAACGGATTCATTGCTAATACTTTACTCTTCCATTTCTCTCCAACTTCTCCCATCACATAATCAATGGAAACGAAATTACCAGGAACTATGCCTAATTGAGATTCATTATGAATATGATAAAATCTAGGAGAAACAGTATTTTCTATTTTTTCTACTTTTAATGTATCAGTATCCAAAATATGGATAAAATTATCATTATTAGCTTCACCATAATTTAATTGCATAGGAGAACCTAAATAATGAAAGGTTCTTTCCCCATAAGAACGTTGTTGTGGTTTGTGGTAATGTCCTGAGAAGGTAATAAGGCATCTTTCCATGAGTTCTGCTGCTTTTAAACCATGAGTAGATAGTTTACCCTTGCTCATTTCAAATGATTGAACATCCCAATGTCCTATTACTATTTTAGAATTAAAAGGAATCTGTTCTAGACTTGTTCCCCAAGGACAATATACAATATCATCAATAGTTGTAACTTCTTCATCAATAATTCTAACATTCTTTCTTGTTTTAAAAATTGATAGAGAAGTAACTTCTGAATGTTCTAGATAAAAAGAACAATGGTTTCCGCTAGTGATAGTAACATTAAAATCTTTTAAAATATCTAGAAATAGATGACCAACATTTAAAGTGAGAAGGGAGATTGAACTTCTATTATGAAAGAAATCTCCGGCAATGATAATATCAGAAATATTTAAACCTTTTAAGGTGTCTCTTAGCCATCTAGCGTAATCTAAATGGATGGTATGAAACAGAGCGGAATCTTTAAGATTTCCGATATGTAAATCTGATATAATTGCTTTTTTACTCATTAGTTAATTCTCGTAAACAACCTCATCATGATCAGAATCAGAAAACACTTTGGGTCGGCGCACATTGGTATAATTTTCTGTGGATAATGTTGCTTCCCATACTTCTTCTTGATAGGCATCAATGGTTTGTTTTGCTAAGTTTTCTTTCTTAATTCTATTAATGAATGAATTGGCACTAATTCCTGTGAAGTAATTAAATGCATCACTCTTATAGGTAATATACTCTCCATCTGCTCTCATTTCAAATACTGCTCCTTCTTGAATCTTCTTTTTACGAATCTTCTGCCGTCTATCGAAATGATAAAAATATTGAATCCCATTACTTTCATCTTTCTTAATAATCTTATCAGTAGAATATCCCTTAAACGAACAATCTCTTACTGCTTTAACCATTTTAAGAATAGCATCGCCAATCATCTCTGCTTTCCATGAATATCTTACAAAGTTAGGAAGATATGCCATTCTATCTGCAATATCATTAATCATTGTGGCAAGTTTATAAGGAAAAGCAGGATAATCTTTTGTTTTATCAACTATTTTTTGAATCTTCCAATCATAATTATCTCCTAATGCCAAATAATAGTTGCGAATTTCTTCCCACATCTCTTCTGGTTTAACATAAATGTCGGTTTCTTTCTTCTTTTCTCTTTTCTTCTTTACAATAGGAATATCATCGTCTTCAAGATAAGCAGCAACAACAGTTGCCTCAATATCTTCAATATTATCTAGTTCAATTTCATCTTCTAAGTCGAGGTTAATTTTTGCCATGGTTTTTAAATTGTTATCTTTGTTATTTTAAAAGGAAGCTTTTCCTTACTATAAATTTGTAATCTCTGTTTAAGATGATCTAGCGAATATTCAGTATTATCTGCAATATCATAGATAATTGCTTTGGATTTATTCTCATGCAATCTCATTGATCTTCCAATAGATTGAGCAATCTGAACACCACTTTTTCCTATACATACAAAGATTACATAAGGAAGATTCTTGATGGATATACCAGTGGAAAATATCTTGGACATACCTACAACAACTACATCATCAGTAGTTTCCATTAATTCAGTAATGGAGGTACGATCTTCTGTATCCATTGATCCTTGAATGAAATAAACTTTCTTCTTAGTATTTTCAGAAATGAGTTTAAGTAATCTTTCCCCATGATCAATTACATCAACAAGAATAAGAATATTACCTTGTAATTTATTTGCTAGTTTAAGAATAACGTCATTTCTTCCTGAATGAGAATAGATGAATTGTTGTTCTTTGATATATCTAGCAGTGGGAAGAAATAATTCGTCCTTGGTAGGTTTATCAGGAGAAGAAAGATGTTTACAGAGGACGACTTTAATTTCTACTTCGGATGCAACGCCTTTTTTACGAGCTTCATAAGAAGAAAACTCATAAACAATGGGTCCAATTTTACCAATAACATTCCAGATTGCTAGATAACCATTGGGTAATGTTCCGGTAAGACCAAAACGATGAGAAGTATTCATATTATGAACTACTTTGTTGATTTTATTTTTCTTTTCTCCTAAAGTGTGAACTTCATCGACAATAACCATATCAAAGTCTTTAACTTTAGAAACGGTGTAAGGAATGTCCGAGATTAGAATTTGACTGTTAGCAACAATGACAGGGGAATTCCAATCAGGTTCAAAACCATCTCCCCAACGAGAAATAATAGGCATGTTAAACTCATTATGAAAAGAGTTAAAAAGTTGATTGACAAGACCTACATTTGGAACGATAATAAGACAACGAAAGGTTGGATTATATTTGAGAATAGTTTTAATTAGTCCTGCTGCCAGGAGGCTCTTTCCCGAAGATACACTAAGCAAACCAATACCTCTGCCGTTCTTTAAAAATTCTTTAATGGTGTCTTTCTGATGATCATAATAAGTAAATCCTTCAATATTTTCTAATTCATAATTGGAAAAAGCAGGCGAGAATACTTTTTTAAATTCATCGGAAACGTTTACCTGTACTGGAATTTGTAGAGATGAAATAAAATTATCCATTTCTTCCCAAAGACCGATAGGAAAAACTCCAGAAGGAGTTATAATATATTTCCTTGGCGAAAACCTTCTTGCCATATAAGAAGGATTAACAACAGAGAATTTTTCTCGAATTAATTTAAAAATATGAGGAGAACATTTTAAAACTCCGCTATTGTTTTTAAAGGAAATATCAATAACTTCTTTTACCATTTTATAAAGATTCCATCTTCATCATCTCGACTAAATTTCTAAAGTCAAAACCTATCTGGTTAAGTTGTTTAACCGCATCATCCAAGTATTCTACAAGAATTTCTTGATCTTGAATTTGTCGATTGATTTGACGAATATCTACGTCTCCTTCTGCTTTTTTCTTTAAGGCAGGAACACTAACAGGTAATACATTTCCTTGAATTTTTTGCTGTAATAGAGCCTCTTTAGCATCATATAAGCGTAACATGTGCTGCTTAGCTTGTGTGCGTCTGTATAGCCATTTGTGACGCATATTAGGGGCACTGTATTGTTTTTCTAAGAGATTAGTTGCATCTACTTGAGTATCAATCTCAAGTTCCTTAGCATACTTCTCGGTCAATTCATTTGTTTCCATTTCAAATACTATAAGGGATAGAATATCACATTTCTAGTAAATATTTGATAATCATGAAAAAATTTAACGATTTCGTAAAGAAAATTCTGTCAGAGTGTGATGGCGGAATGGGAGTTGCATCAGTATTAGGTAACGATGGGCCTTATGACACATCTGATCCGAGAAATCCTACTGTTCTTGGTCCAATACAACGTCGGATTAAGTTCAAGAAGAAAAAGAAATCACGTAAATAATTATATGACTTCTAAATTTGATTCCTTTTATAAACTATGTAAAGAACATTATGATAGAAGTAATTTATCAAATATGTTTCTCCAGGAATTACAAAAATATCCAAGATCGGAAATCAAGGCAGTTAATGAATGGATTGAAAAGGAATTAAAATATTTGGCAAATCAGGCAGAGACAGGTCATATTGATGTTTCTATGTGGAAAGTTCCGCATCCGCCCATTTATCGTCGTGATTATAAGAAACATCGGGAAATATATGATAATGCTGCACATTATATCCAGAGCACAGTTTTAGATTTTCTTGCAAGAAGTCCAAGAAAACGTTATTAACTTGCTTAAATATTTCTCATGTCATGGGAAAATTTACCGCCAGAAGAAGAATTAGAGAATTGGTACGGGTTCGTGTACCGCATCACGAGGTTAAATGCCTTAGAAGGGGAACCCCGATTTTATCTAGGTTGCAAGAAACTTAAATCAAAAAGAAAACTTCCCCCTCTTAAAGGATCAAAACGTAAAAGAACAGTGATTAAGAAATCCGATTATGAAACTTATTATGGTTCTTCTAATGAACTTCTAAAAGATATTGAAAAGTATGGAAAAGAAAACTTTAAACGAGAGGTTTTAAAAATGTGTACTTGTCAATGGCAGTTGAAATATGAAGAGCTTTGGTTCCAAATTCAAGAAAATGCTATTCTTAAAGATACGTACTACAATGGAATATTAAATGCTCGCATCGGAAAGGTTCCCGTAAAATTAGTGGAAGAATATAAACATCTTTTGTGATATATTATCACCATGCAATACCAATTCATGCTTCTTGAAGAATTCTTCAAATCATGGCAAATAGAATATATCAATCTTCTTAATTCTTGCCAATTATTAGGCAAGTTCACTCCTGATTGTAAGAAAATCCTCATTTATCTCTATCTAACCAATATCAATAAACTCTTAGATAAGAAGGGTTTATTATTTTATCATACTGATGTTCTTTCTCCTAATTTAGAGATTTTTCAATATATTGATTATGAAAAGTTTAACACTTTCTTTAATAAAATTTCTAAAAAAGTGAGAAGTTTAACTGGAAAGGTTTTCATTGTGAAAAATAATAAACTTTCCTATGTTCCATCTATGGATAATTACGATAAATTAGATGGATGTATTCAAGACGAAATCCTTTTACTTAATAATATTAAATCCGATATGAAAGAGTTTAAGAAATTTCTGTCAGAAGTTAATCTGAAACATATTTTCAATGATATGACAAGAAAGTGTTGCTAACCCATAAAATGTGAATCTTTAAAATCCTTATCACCTTCTGGTGTACTATCAGAATTATCTAAGTATTTTACGGATAACACATTCCATTTCTTTTTGGCGAAAAATGCCATTAAATGTTGTTTAGTTATATTGCTTTTTGGTTGAGCTTCTTGCCAAATATAGACAGTTCTATTGGAGAAATTATATCTCCATTGTATTTCAGTTGGATCATTTAGTAAACCTGCAAATGATCTGGGAACAACAGACCTATCTCCAAGTATATTAACTCTTCTATCAACTAATGCAGAATGTCCTATTTTTGGATCATATACATAAGCATAAGCAGTTCCTTCATTATTAGTAAATCCAATCAATCCGAGTGCTTCTGCTTCTAATAACATATCAACGTAAGAATCGAAACTTTCATGAACATTTGCATGTAATGCTTGAATATATTTCTTTGCTTTCTCGACGGAAGAAGAGCAACCTACTTTCTTTCCACTCTTCTTTAAATAAACGCAATTCCCTTTTCTTATATATGGCATTAAATTATTTATCAATGACCAGACAAATAAATTTCATCATATTTAGGAATACGTTTTTGTACATTTTCAACAGTCAATAACTCGGCAGGAACAAGTTCCAATAACCTTGAATCATGGTAATCTACATGATCGTCATAATTCCTTTGTTCATACATTATGTTATAAGAGTAAATGTATGAATTAGCTTCTTTGATATATTTGGCAAGTTTTACGGGTAACTTATATTTCTGAATCTCTTGTAAAACTCTTTGTTCACAATCAATTTCCAATAATTGAATATTCAATAAATCCTTTAAAGAATAATCATTGGATTCAAAATTGATATATCTAGTGAATAAAGTATCACTGGCTACTCCATTCTTCCATATTTCTGTCTGTTCTTTCCATTGTTTGAAATGACAATATTCATGAATGAAATAATGAAAGAAATTCACAAAATCATCATTAAATGACCTTAAAATAAACTTAGGAAAATTACTAATAGAAGGATCAAAACAACTATAAGAATGTCTGCTTATATTGGTTCTCTTAATCAAAGAAATAGAAACACCACTTAGAAACATTTCCTTGATAGCTTTACCAATATATGCTTCCTTTGTCATAGATTATTACTTCTTTTTCTTACCAATCACTTGATCATGAATTAGTTTACGACATAAGTTAGCATAACCGGGATTCATATCAATGATATTTGCTCCTTCAAAGAACAATACGAAAGGAGAATGAGTTGCAATAATAACTTGAAAATGTTCAGATAAAGTTAACAACGTCTTAAATAATTCAAATTGTTTAGGAAGAGCAAGAGCTTTTTCCGGTTCATCAAATAGTAAGGTAATCTTTCCATTGCGAGGAAGACTTTGAATGTATTGAACTTCTGCAAGAGCGGCTTGTTTATCAGCAATATCTTGAGGAATAGCAGCAAGATTAGGTGGATTTTGAATCACTTGCATAATCTTGTTGATTTTATGAATACGATATTGTCCGCTAGATGGTTTTGCTGCCATTACATCTAGTTGTTCTGCTCCTGTGGTAATACCATCTTCTGATAGTACAGAATTATCAAAGAACCATGTAAAATTGTTCTTGTTGAGCATTTCCGAATCATTATAGAATGTTGGTGTTCCATCCCATACTACTTGGGCATCAATGTTAGCAGGAGTATATGCCTTATATACATAAGGAAAATGATTGACATATCTTGATGCTAATTTCATTGGATCAGAAATAGCGGACCATCCCCCTTTTTGAATACCGCAGTATGCAGCCATAGTTTTTAATGTAGTACTTTTGTTACATCCGTTCTCACCAAAAAGTACGTTCAATGCAGACCCAAACGTAAAAGTTTTATCTTTAATATGAGGAAAATTGGTCGGAAAGCCGTTTAGAAATTTAATACTTTTAATCATTTATTTAAAAACCAAATTGTTTCTTAATTGAATCAAGGTCTTCTGTACCTTCAAAGATCATTGACATTTTATCTGCAATCATACCAGATACATCTTCAATAGAAGGAGGATTAGGATTAACTAAATTACTCACTAAATTAACATATTGATAATAAGAGATAATAGTTTCAATTCCTAATAGAAGGAATCTACTTTTCTCTTTAATAAAGGTGAAATGACTTTTAATTTGATTACTTTGATCTACGAATTGTTGAACAGAACTAGGATCATTAGGATTGTAACTTAAAGCAACAGTATAATTCTTTGTTTCATTTTCTTGAGTTTGTTGATTGAAACTTTGAAAAGAAATATCGAAGTATTTGATATTATCTAATGTTAGATTAGATGAAGCAGTATCACCAACAATGAAGTTTTCCGTAGAAGTGGTTATTTCTGGGATGTCGGTATTAGCTAGATCGAAGTCTAATTGTTCATAGGCTTCTCTGGTGATGCGGACTTCGGTATCAATATAATCTTTAACCGAGAGGGATAATTCGGTGCATCCTCCTGTTGGAGAGTTTAGAATAATTTGATGATTTTGAAGTTCATCATCATCAGGAACGGTTTCAAATCCAAGGGATTTCTTTAAGTCGGTTCGTAGTTTTTGTTCGTTGAATTGCATATATATTTTATTGAAAAGGTTTTGCTGGTAACATAAGAGTATTAGCTAAATGTTCATAGCCTTCATTCTTATCGATATTAGGTACTTCAGTTGTAACATTCTGTTCTTCTGATAGAAGTTTTGACGGTTGTTCAAAATGTGCAAGCAACACTGCCACCTCCTCGGCTATTTTCTTTTCTTTGGCTATTTTTTCGTCACGTTCTTTTGACCATTGATCGAAATAACTTTCTTTTTTAGCTAAAGGAGTATTGTTTTTAATATACTCTTTGCACATATTTTCATATATACTAGCTAGTTGAAAGGGTTTTTCTGGTAAAGACTTAATTGATTTAAATTTCTCTTCAATTTCTTCATTAGTAGGAGTATGAGAATAATTGACTAGTCGAGTAGGCGTTAAATGTTCTTTAATTTGATCTACATCAGAATCTTTCGCAAAAATTCCTTCATAAAAATTCTTACGATTTTCTTCTTTAGAAAAATCTGTTGATGCAGCACTACACTGGAAAACGTTCAAATCGTTTTTAAAGCTATTACATAATTTAAAAAACTCTTCGGTATTCCATGGATCAATATCGACTAACTCACAAGAATTCTCTTTCTCAGGAACTACTTCATCTTTATATCCCTTATACTCTTCGCCGGTATATCCCCAAGTATCAACATCTTCTTCCTTCTCTGGATGAGAACATTTCTTTTCCTCAAATTTACCATGCTGAATATAATCAAAAAGTAAATCCGTATCATCAATCAATTCTGTGACAGAATGATGCTCAATTGAGCTATATTTTAGGGTCTTAAGTAATTCTAATCGAATATTACTTGCCTCATTTAAACTATTATATTTCATACTTTTTCTGGTAACTCTATTTCCTTAATATTAATCGAAGCCTTATTGATATATTCTAAATTATACAAATACTTCTCCAATTCTTCTTTATCTTCATTTAAACGGGTAATGTTCCACGTCTTCGTATCATCATATTGGTAAAATCCAATGTAATATGTTTTAAAATTCTTTGACATTCCTATATATTAACATTAATACAGTTGAGATTCAAGGATTTCCGTATTATCAACTGAAATTTCTTGAATTGCTTCAGGAGAATAATTCTTTAAATGTTCCGTGTAAGGAATAAACAAATAACCGTGACATTCAGGACATAATTGTTCATCTTCAAAACAAATTAAATCGCATCCTTGACATTTTTTATTGGATTTGAAAAGAACATAACGAATAAATTCGCTTAAAGATTCATTGGGAAGAGTGGTTGAGATATTCATAAAATATAAAGAAGTTTCTTGGGTCGAGTTACAGCAGTATAAAGGATTCTTTTACGTTCATCAGGTCTATTATTCCTCATAATATCATTATAAACAATAAAAGAATTTTCATATGTACTGCCTTGCCCGCAATGGGCAGTTATTGCGTAGTTAAAATTCACCGCAGAAAACTGCTCAATGAATCTGTAATACACTTTCCATTTATTGATTTTTTTCTTTATATCAACCTCTTTTATTGCATTATTCGATAATCCTTGTAAAGTAATATTATATAATCTCTCTGACTTCTCATGTAAAATATGAATCCAGAATTCTTGATCTTCGTCTCCTCTTACTAAACAATTATAATATTGAAAAGTTCCTTCTGGTAATACTTTAGTCTGCTCATTAATCTCCAATACAACTAAATCTTCATTAGTATTGAAAATAATTTCATCTTCATTATGATTAGCAACATCTTTAATAGGTTTATCAGCAATCAATTTCTCTCCTAATACAATTTTATTACATTTTCCATATTTCATATTCCTAATGATGGAATTGAACATATCAACCGTTGCATTGGTCCATGCAATAACCTTGGCATGATTAGCATCCTTATCAAATGCTTCTGAACAAAAATAATGTCTCAATAAAGTATTAAGAATCTGCTTATCACCATTAAGCATCACTACTCCAGTTTTATCAACTAATTCCTTTTGTCCAGGAATAAAATTAAATTTATCAGTTAAAATACTTTGGGAACATTTAATGATAGGATTTCCTGCTGCTTGACGAACAATTTGAGTCAATTGAAAATGTGAAATATTGTATAATGCTCTTTTTTCTTCAAGCATAGGAATTGCATGTGTGTGATTAACCGGATTAATCTGATTAGCATCTCCTACAAATAGAACCTTGGTGCCTCTAAAATTCTGCTTTTCGATTTCATGAAATAATTCATCGGAAACCATTGATGCTTCATCGACAATAATCAAATCATAGAAAGAAAGTTTACAGGGAGATTTAGCATCTTTCTTATAAATCTCTTTACCATCTTTAGTAATTAAGTGTTTAAGACCTAAAAGAGAATGTAAAGAAGAGAAATCAATTCTATCTTTATTTTCGTCTTTGCACATGGCTTTTGCAACTTTAACAGCTTTATTCGTAGTTGCCGTTAGAGCAATTTTGCCGAATAGGCCATGATTAACCATATAATCAACAATTAACGAACATAAAGTAGACTTACCACTTCCAGCTTGGCCAGCAAGCAATGCCATATCATTATCTCCCCTTTCAATAAAATTAATAATATTATCGTATGCTTTTTGTTGGTCCTCTGTTAAGACAATATCCATACTCAACTATACATTAATGAACACTTGGTATCAATTTATTAATATAATCTTTTACAGTATCCACTAATCCATCTTCAATTTTAATCAATGGTTCCCATCCTAATTCCCTCTTTGATTTACTATAATCAATTAAATATGTTTTATCATAACCGGGACGATCTTTAACAAATGTCTTCAAGGTATGATAACTTTTTTCTTTGGGATGAGTTTTATCAAAATAATCACAAATAATATCACAGATGTTTAGATTGGTTACATTCTTATTTGTTCCAAATAGATAAGACTCTCCATTCTTACCGGCTTGTATTGCTCTTATAATGCCTCTACAATGATCCGTAACATGAATCCAATCCCTTTGGTGCAGACCGTCCCCATGAAGCGGAATTTCCTGCCAATTAACGCAACTATCAATAATCTTGGGAATCAACTTCTCTGTGTGTTGTCCCAATCCATAATTATTGGAACAATTAGTCACAATAACTGGAAAATTATAGGTATTATAATAAGCCTTTGCAATATGATCTGCTGCGGCTTTTGATGCAGAATAAGGATTATTAGGATGATAAGGAGTTTCTTCAGTAAATGCTTTTCCTCCTTGATCTTCAACTGAGCCAAAGCACTCGTCCGTACTAACTGCTATCATTTTTCCTTGAATATTTTCATCTGTCCAATAATATCTTGCTTCTTCTAAGATATTATATGTTCCCCAGATGTTAGATTCTAAGAAAGGTTTTGGTCCTTCAATAGAATTACAAACGTGTGTTTGGGCAGCAAAATGAACAATTAAATCAATCTTATATTTGCTTAAAATTTTATAAACAACATCAGTTGTGATATTGCCTCGAACAAATTCATATCTTTCATCATACCAAGGTTCATGAGAAGGATTAGTTGCTGCATAATTCAGAATATCTAAATTAACAACTTTATTGAATTTAATTGGTTCTTCTTTGAAAAGAAGTTTAAGAAAATTCCATCCAATAAATCCACATCCACCTGTTACCAATACATTAAATCTTTTTTGTTCCATGAGTCTAATGTTTTATTTAGGGACTCATATATATCAGGTAAAGGGATACCAAGATTAATTATTTTAGAAGAATCAAGAGTACAATTTGACCTTGGTACTTTTTCAATCTTTTTAATTTCATTAATATCGTCTAATATTTCCCATTTCCTATTTTTAGGAACTAATCCTTTTTCTTTTAACAAATTAGCAATATCTTGTGCTCTAACCTTTCCAGGATTAGTTACATTATATACCCCGTAGGGGTGTTTATTAAGATAACATTCGGTTGTTGCCCTAACAAAATCATTAATATTAGAAATAGAATTATATTGATTTGTTAATTTATCAAATTTAATTATTTTAGAAATGAAATTCTTGGGATGATCGATATAATCAAAAGGAATACGTAGTCGCCAAATATAAGAATTATCTAAATAAAAAAATTTAATACCTTTCTCTCCTCCTATCTTGGTGGAAGAATACCACGATTTATCAAAATTAGGAATATCTTCTTCATTGAAATTATCATCACCGGAATATATGCAACCGGAGGAGACATGACCGAATCCAATTCCAAGGATTTTACAAGCCCATGCAAGAGTATGAGGAAGATAAGTGTTTGCATCTAAGCAAACGTGTTTATTATCTTCACATGCATCAACATTAGGGATTCCTGTATATCCTGAACAATTGATAACAAATGATGGATTATATTTGGAAATTAAATCAAGAATTTCTCCTTTTAGGAAATTTTCATATCGAATAGATTCTGTTTTATATGGAATATTTTTAAATTTAAAATATTCTTGGTACTTCTTTCCTACGTAACCTGTTGCGCCGAATAATAAAATCATGGGTATTTATATATAAAAGTTTTATTATTATTATTAATATCGTTATCAATAAAAGTTTTAGCTTCAGCAAGAGTCGGAAAATGAATTACTTTTAATGAAGGAGATGGCTGATAAAATTTCCATCCCCATAGAAACCATTTAATTTTATACTGAGGATAAAATTTTGATCCTTGTTGAAAAATTCTATATGAATACATATTAAAAAATTAATGCTTTGTTTAGTTTCTTTTCTTCTATTAATTTAATTAATACTCCTCCATGACATTTATTCTCTGATTGACACCAACAAAGTAAATCTTTATCTTCTAATTCCTCTAATGAATCCCATAGTTCAGGGGTATTTCTTACTCTTTCTTCATATAAATTTAAATTTTCATCCAATGTCATTTCAGAAGTAATTGGATTAGGATTGTGCCACTTTGACTCACTTACCCCATAAGTTACATTCTTACGTCCAATATAAATTACATTATCGGAAGGTCTAATATTATTTCTTATATTTAAGACTTTCATTGATTAGTAAGGGTGTATAATCTCTTTAAGATGGTATTGTTTAAGTTTGAAATGATCAATTTTATTTTTAGCTTCGTTAAGAGAACTACATTTTACATATTCATGTTTTTCATCATCCCAGAAACGAGAATAAATTATTCCCCAATTACTCCATTCAGGATAAAAAGTATATCCTTTTTGACTTATTCTATATTTCATAATTTTAATTAATAACACTAAAATTCTTTTGATAAACAGATTGAACCAATTTATCCACATAATCGTTCCAACTATTGTTATTTTGATGCGCTTTTATCCACTTAAACTTTACATTTGGAAATTTTTGTAATAGTTCCCATAATACTTTCCAATGTTTTGCATTAGGAATATCTTCTGTACCATTTTTCCTAGTAAAGTTCTTTGTTGCCCATTTATTAATCCAATTCAAATTAATTGCATTTACCACATAATTACTATCACACCTAATTAAAATTTCTTCATTTTTATCAGATAATGATTGTAAGGCAGAAATAACACCTAATAATTCCATTTCATTATTTGTAGTGTTGTTTACTTTCTTAACTGATTCTCTCATTTTAATTCCAGATTCATTAATAATGGCATAAGCATATCCACCAATATTATTTGCTCCTCTTCGATTAATATCGCATCCTCCATCTGTAAAAATTGTTATCATATACAACTAATATAACCTATTCGTCAACTTATTTCCACATTTTTCTCCATCAAATTTCGTTATGGAAATTATAAAATCAGCTAATAATATTCTAATATTTTAATTATATATTCTAATATATTAGTTACATTTTATTTCAAGGTTTGTTTGCGACTGTTTTCTGATTCAGTTTTAACAATGGAAATCCCTACCTTTTAAAAAAATTTTATTAATTAAAAAGTAGTAACCATTGTTAAAACTGAATCAGAACCAGAAGCAATATGCCACTTGTTACTTTCATCAGGGAAACCGTTCTGCATACGTAAGTCAACCAATTAACACTTAGAACGTTTTCCTTAATCCAGACTGCAAATCCCTAAAAGCTTGTTCTAGAGTTGAGTTTATGAATGTATGCATAGACAATTTAAACAAGTAAAACCAGGTTGTCAACAATTATTTTAACTTTTTCGTCATAAATATTAGCATCATGAGTTATTTTAACGAAACAATAGAAAAAATCCTTCAAGAAGAGAAAAGCCGCACAGATGCCCTTATTCTTGAGTTAAACCAAGGCAAAGGCGGAATGGCTAACCAATCAGGCACAACCACTCCAAATGCGTCAAATCCAGCGCAAATGCAAAATAGCCCTAATCCAGCAAATACAACAGGAAGTCCTAGTACAAATCCTGCTTCTTCTAACACTAATACTCCTGTGACGGCTAATTCCAATCAACCCACTGCTAATACTGGAATGAATACTAACCAAACCTCTCAAAATACAGGAAATCCACAAGAAGATGAAACAACTGAATTTAATAATTTGGTGGCAATGCAACAAAAGAATCCGGCAATGTTCAATCAACAAGCAAAAATATTAGCAGGTGATCCTAATAAGTTTAGTCGGTTTATTGCTCATTTGACTCAACCAATGAACGGTTAATTATAAATAGGATTAATAAAATGAAAAAATTTCTTGCAGAATATCAAAGATTATTAACAGAAGCAGAACAACCACCTTCTCCTCCTGGAGCAAATAGTATGGGACAAGCCCCTGCTCCCAACGAAGGCGAACAAGGAAGTCAATCTGCTGATGAAGATAATTTAGATGAAGAACCTATTACGGACGTAGAAGATCGTCCTGTTTCTCCTGAAGAAATTGAATTGGCAAAATTAGCAGTAAGGGCATTATATTTTAATACTGATTCAAAAGATGTTCATCAATTTTCCCTTAAAGTAGGAGATGATCGTATTCCTTTTGAAAAGATTCCTGATTTCTATGAAGCAACTAAACAATGGAAACCAGTTATTGCTTTCGTTGAATATGTAATGGATAAATTTGAAGGCTTTTCTTCTAAATGGACCGAACAAGATGATATTAAAGGAAAGAATATTTTAGATAAAATTAAATTGTTTAATAAGAAAGCAAAAGGTGATGAAAAATTAGACAATGGCAAAAGATTATATTGGATAAGAATTATTCTTAATTGTCTGTTACATGGAAAACCTACGGAGAATTTAACTATTGCAGATGTTAATGAGAAGAATATTAATGAAATATTTGATATGTTGAAAATGCATTATGGTATGGATACCAGAGGATTAACCCCTGGAAAAGATGTACGTGCTCCCGGTATTTTCTAGAATTGTCTTGAAACTGTTATTGTGGTCGGTTATTATGTAAATAACCATCATGGCAACTTCAAACGAGTCCACATTACAGGTATCAAAAGATTATATTTTTAATCCAAAAACAAATAAATATGTTTTTCAAACAGAGAAAAAGTTTGGGAGAAATTTAGTTTTTTCCAAGGACAAAATTGATACAATTATTAAGTTGTATTCAAATTTTGATAAGCAACCAGCAACGGCAGGAGAGATTGCATTAAAAATGGGTATTCCAAAAGAAACCATTGTGCATATTCTCCGTGTATTAAAAATTACACATGATGCATTGCCCTTCTCTAAGGAAAAAATTGAAGAAGTGGAAGAAGATGTATTGGTGGAAGAAATGGCGAATTCTAAGTCATTTAATATTCAACAGAAGTTTGAAAAGAGGGATTGGAAACAGACACAAGAAGATGCCGAGAAATGGCGGGAATTACAGTATAATGTGATTCAACCAATTGAGAGAAAATTAAGTAATTGGAATCCCCCAAAGTATATCCCGCTTAAAAAGAAAGTAACAAAGGGCAAAGTTGATATTATTTGCGCTCTCAGTGATTTACATGTGGGGGAATTTACCAATAGTGAGAAATTATTTCATGGAAGAGATTATAATAGTCAGATTGCAGAAAAGATTATTAATGATTACTGTGAGAATGTTATTTCTGATTTAAAGGAAAAGAATCAATCGGTGGATACTGCTTATTTGTGTGTGTTGGGTGATTTTTTGCATTCGGCATTTAATGGAACTACTGCCCAAGGAACAAAGTTGACCAGTGATTTGATCAATGAAGAACTTTTTGAAAAAGGACTGAATATTTTAACTAAGTTTATTAGTAGATTTAATGAAGCCTTTCCAAAAGTGGTGGTTAAGGTCCAGCGCGGCAATCACGAGGGGGTAGTTGCATCATATATTGGATATGCTCTGCAACAATATTTTAGATTAGATAAGGCTATTGATATTGAAGTGGTTAAATCATGGGCAACCATTTTTAAAGTTAAGAAGTTAGCAGTATTAGCATTTCATGGCGGAAGTGATACATTAAAACATGCAAATGTTCCTAGACAAGATGGGCAAATGCGGTCATATATTCAGGAATTGTTTTTAGCTAAACAGAAGGATATTGCTGATTGTACTGACCGGATAGTTATTTCTGGTCATACGCATGCCTTTACTCATAAAGACATGGGATCATTTGATTTCTATGTCATGGGAACAAGTGTCATTGGAGATTGTTATGCTGATACAATGAATTTTCCTAGATCAAAGGCTAGACAAAATTGTCTTATTATTAAGGATAGTAAAGTAGCAGAAACTCTTCATTATTACTTTTAATATGGGCGAATCGTTTAAAGAATTTTTTCTTACCAGAAATCCTGAAATGCGAAAGATTTATCAGGTTATTCAGGAAATGTCTGCCCAGATAACTGAATATCGGGACATTCTAAAGGATAATTATGAGAATTTGGTTATTACCAAAAAAGTAGTAGAAGAAGGAGATTATATCGGCACATTTGAATGGAATCAAAATAAATTAGAGATTTATGAATATGATTTTTCGGAAACCGGGACAGACGAAAGAAAATTATTTTTTGTTTTGAATAAACAGATTACATATGTGAAATTATTTTTCTTTGAACATAAAGGCGCAGCATATATTAATGATGTAAATTCAAGGGGAGGGGATTTTAGAAGAATTGTTCCCGAAATTTATATTAGATATTTGTTGACTAGAAATGATCGTATTATTTCCGACAATATTCAGACTCGAAGCGGATTTAATATGTATCGATATATGTTGTTAGAGAAAGAACGATATGATATTGTAATGAATGTATTAGATGTACGAACAAATAAAGAGATTCCTATTAATGACGTTACAGAATTGGAGAAATATTTCGGGGATGCAACAGAGTTTGTTAACTATAGATTTGTAATCAGAAAGAAATAATATGGGAAGAAGCATGATAACATGGATTTAACTAATTTTACAGAATTCGATGTATTCGATTTAAATCCGAAAACTTTTAATCTCCTCACCTTAAGAGATTATAAAGAATAATTAGATGATTATATGTTAGATGATTGTTCTAAATTGGTGAGGATTTTCAGGAAATATGATTTATTTATCAATCCTATGCAAGCCTATTTTATATGGCTTGAACGATCCGCTGCATATAATGCAACATGGTTAATTGATATTGAAGAAGTTACTGATATTAATGATAAGAATCAAACTGATGCAATCATGCGCAGTATTATCCGCTTTACAGATTATTTGATTTATGAACCTTATAAGGAGGGTTACAATGATTGATTTGCTATATCAATATAAAATGTGTGAGGAGAACGGCCATGATTGGAGTATCTCATTTGAGAAAACTCAACAATGTACTAAGTGTAGAGGAATACGATTTCGTGAAAATGGGTTATCTTTTTTAGATAATTTTCAAAAATCAGCTAAAGATGAATTGGATAAAATACTATCTAATCCTTTTCATAAAAAGTTATATAATTATATTCGCAATGACTTATCTGGTATTCTTAACGGTTTAGGAGATAAATTTGCCACTTTTGAATATAACGATTTTCTAATATCAGAAAAGTTTCAGATGAAGATGGTGGAATTATTTCAGTTAAATAATTTTCATGAACAGCGTTTTGATAAAAGAAAGTTAAAAGAAGAAATAATAGATTTTTTGATGGAATCACAGTTAAATGAAGAGTTTATTATTGGCGATAAACAAGTGTCTTTCTTTGATATTTGGCCATTTAATGATAGAGAGTTGAATTTTTTTACATATATTAAAAATAATTATGAAATTTAATATTGATGAATTAGTAGTTTTTAGTCCTAAAGTATATGCTCCGCCATATAAACCTTATTATGATAATTATGTTGAGCAGATTTTTAAAATTGTTGCCTTTCATGAAGGGGATCATATAGAGTTAGAATGTATATCTGATAGTAATATCATTGTAAACGGTTATATTCATCCCGACGAAATTCTTAATATTTCTGATTATTTTCAGATTCTTTCCGAATATCATAATTCAGGATGGCAGGATTTATGGTTAAATATGAGTGAATATATTAATGCTTCTAATGAAAATAAAGAAAACTTCAAAAAATCATTTACTGGAATAATCATAGAAAGAATTAACAAATTATTGGATTATCATAATTCGATAAAAGCCATTTAAAATATGCCGAAAGTAATATATAATTTCCTAAAAAATGCTGATAAAATTGTTTCCCTTGCTAAAGAGCATGATTCATTATTTGTGAAACGTTCGGGAGAAGATGCCCATGCAGGATTTATTCCAGGAGTTTGTTCCCGTTTCCAAACTCTTAAAGATGAACATATGTCTGCTGAATTAAAAGAAGCAATTTTTGATGAAGCAAATGAATGGGACGAAGATACCCGAGATTTCTGGGAATTTATTCAAATACAAAAATATGAACCAGGAGATTATATTGTTCCTCACCGGGATTCATATCGTGTTAGAAAACTTCATTTAATTACCTTGACAAGTGGTAAATTTGATGGATTAGTATGTGAGAAAGATCAAGAACTTATTTTTATTCCAGATGAAGCAGGACAATATGTGGACTTTCCTTATACGGCAGCACATTATGTTTCCCCTGTTAAAGAGTTAAGATATAGTTTAGTTATGGGAATTTAATGAAAATATCTAAAATATTATATACCGATGATAGGTCTTATACGGCTGCATTCAGTCTCGCCCATAAAAGAATATTTGCTAATGTGGAAAATATTATATTGAATGGGCAGTACGGATTTACCTTTAAATCGACTATAAGACATGAGTTAATTCATTATCTTCAAGATAAAAAAGGTTACGATTTACATCATCCTTTAATATTATTTGGATGCGAATTTGTTGCGAATTGGAAATCACAGAGGAGAGAGCGAGATATATTTTATAGGGTGAAAAATATACCAAACTATATAGAACGTTCCATGCTATCCTTTTCATACGTCTATAAAAGGGCAGGAAAACTAAAAAGGTTGTTTAATTTAAAATCATGAATGTAGATAAACTAATATTAAAATATAATCTGAAAGCAGATTCGTACTATACCGAAAGTCCTTATAAAAAGCCACGAAACGTGGAGGAATCACAATATGTTTTTAGTGAGATAAAGCGACTTAATGAGAAATACAAGAAGCATATTCCTAAAGGTTGGACCGGTTTTAATGGACTTGGTTATCCCATGCCTTTATTCTGGATTTCCGTATTAGAAGAATTTACGGATGACTTGGTGGAGAATTTTCCCGATATTGAATTATACCAACAAAAGATAAAATTTGGGGGTTTAAGATACTATACAAATAATAATTCTCCAGAAGTAAGAGAAGATATTTCTAAATTAGAAAAGGTACTAAGTGATAAACATTTAATTTACTGAGATTATGATTAACTATAAACTTTTAGATGATTCTATCAGCTTTTATACCTCGAAAGGTTATAACAGAATCGAAGCACCCTGGACCACTTCTGAGTATATTAATAATATTACTGCTCCGAAAGGAGTAACACAATTTCAATTTAAACATAATGATAAATGTTTAGTTGCATCAGGAGAACAATCGTTTTTATATCTTTATCTTAAAGGGTTTCTCCCTAAAGGTAAGTACCAAACGACCACTCCGTGTTTCCGAATGGAAACATTCGATCTTACTCATACCAAATACTTCATTAAGAATGAGTTAATTATTACTGATGATGTAAATTTGGACAATTTGTTAGATATGGTTTCATATGCTAAAACGTTTTATTCTCGCTATTTAAACAATGTTACCAAAGAAAAGACTGAGAATGGGTATGATTTGGTATGTAAGGGCGTTGAATTAGGCTCTTATGGAATTAGACGCTGCGAATTCTTAGAATGGATATATGGTACTGGATGCGCAGAACCGAGGTTATCCACCGTTATTAAATTACAAAATAAAAGATATGGGCTATCATAAAACACAAATTCCTAAAGGAACTATTGGACAATTTTCCAAAATCGAAGAAGAATTTTTGGAATTAAAAGACGGAGTTGAACAGGGAGATAAAATTCTTCAAATAGTAGAATTAACTGATTTGATTGGAGCAATTGATTCTTATGGTTTTTATCAATTTGGTCTTTCTTTAGAAGATTTAATTAAATTCACACGGAAAACTCAACAAGCCTTTAAAGATGGAAGCCGAGAATAAACAAAGTGTAACTCTTGAAGAAGCTCTTACTCAAGTAAGGAAATCTGAAGAAGTACAACGGAAAGCATTTGAAGAAAAACGAAAGAAACAAAGAAACGGATTAATAAGAAGCGGAGAAGCGCATAAAGAAACCGAAAAGATTTGACTCAAACCCATAAACATGTTATAATAACTCACGATGAAAATCATTCTTGAAAAAACACAAAACTCTATTAATAAGCCGACTAACTATATCTTTGTCGGGGACTGCTCAGGCTCCATGTGGTCTTCAATTAAGACTCTCAGAGATACATTGCTTGCCACTAAGAATTTAATTGGGCCACAAGACACTGTTTCCCTTGGCTGGTTCAGTGGCTATAATAAATTTGACTGGATCATTAAAGGTGCATCTAATCTCACAAACTTTGATGCCCTAATTGAACAAAACGTTTATGCTCGCGGAGCGACACATTACGAACAAATCCTCAAGAGTATTGACGAAGTTATTCAAAATGTCTCCACTTTAACAGGCCATAACAATATTAATTTCATGTTTCTTTCAGATGGTCAACCAAATGACCGTTCTTCTGAACGAGACATTCTTTCCATTTGTAAAGAATTAAATGGTAAGTTTGCTTCGGCAAAAATTATCGGTTATTCTGGTTATTATAACCGTAAACTTCTGCTCGATATGGCAGAAGCAATTGGCGGTCAAATGTCCCACATTTCCGACCATTATGAACTAGATACGGATTATAAGACCTTCTTCTCTAATCGTGTTCAAGTTAAGAATATTCCTCTTATCAAGAAATTTGATCTAGTTTGGCAAGTATCTACTAACGATGTTCTACTTCTAAATCAAAAAGAAGATAATTCTGTTGATATTCAAGATAACGGTGAAGAAAGCGAACTATTTGCTATTGATTATTCTGAATTGAATGGATTAACAAGTATCAATGATGCAAAGTTTGTTTATTCTCTCGCTTATATTCTAAGTCAGAAGAATAAGGCGAATCTAGGCGTTCAATTACTTCGGACAGTAGGAGATTATAAGATGGCACAATCCCTCCGTAAATCCTTCACTGTTGCTCAGAAAGGTGCAATCGAGAACATGATTCGGACTTTTGCTCTTCTTGGCGGAACACCCGTTATTACTGAACAACCTAATACAACCAAACTAGAAACCTTCTTAGAAGAACTGGATTCTAAAGAAGTATATCTAGACACTAGTAATAGTGATTATACTTCTATTTCTCGCAAAGGAACAAATGTTTCTAAAGTGGAATGGAAATTAACGGATGAAAAGGCAAAGATTATTCAAGTTGTTCCTAATGAGAATCGCCCAAATATTTCTCTTCTTACTGTTCGCCAAGGGGAAATTACTAATGTAACTGATGAAGATTTAGCCAATAGAATTACTTCTTTTAATGCTACTGCTCCTAATCCTATTATTTTTCCGATCAAATCAACAACATATCGTAACTATTCTTTAGTTGCTAATGGTGATTTTAATTTCAAGAAACTTGTTCTTGAGGAGAACGGACAAACTTCCGTGATTTATCCTGATAATGATCTTGATATTTTTGACGAAGAAGTGAAATCAATTCATATCAAGGATTTCGTTAATCTTAATAAGACCTTGATTAAGGAGAAAGCACATGTATCTACTTTAAACTTCTTTATTAAGAATAATTCAGAACAAAAGCATGCAGAAGATTGGAGAGTTAGTAATTATGGAGCAGAAGGTGCTAAATTACTTGAAGAAATGGGCATTGATTATGCTGGACGGTATTCTCCTAAGAAGGAATCTATTCCAGTTGCAGAAGATGGTGATTATTTAGAATTTCTTGAAATTGACGGATATATTAAAGGAGCATCTACTGTTTCTGCTTCTGCCTCATTTAAGAAGTGGGAGAAGAAAGCAAAGCCAAATGCTGCTGATGAAATATTATATCCTCTCTTTGAGAAATATACTGAAATGCAAAAAGCATTATCTAAAGAGCTGTTTGTTGAGATGCTTCAAGGTATTTTAGAAGGAGTTCAAAAGACTACTAAGATTCTATCCAGAAAATTAGCTGCAATGAAGTTCTATCTTGCTACAACGAATTCGTGGTTCGAAGGAATTGATAAAGCGGATGAATTTGAATATGATGGATTTGTGGTGAAAGTTAAAACTGCTAAAGAATATATCTAATATGAACACATGGCCCAAACACATGATTAATGATCTTGATCAATTGTATAGTCAACATACGGTAGTCGGCACTAAAGGGAAATTGAAGTTTTGGAATGAATTAAATCCGAATACTTTTTTCTCGAAAGAGTTAACCGATGAAGGTTATATAGGAGCATTCGAGCACGAATATTTATCCAATTTATATCCAGGAGAATTTGAATATTATTGAAATATGAGTAAAACCGTTATATATGCATTATTCAATCCTAAGAATAAGCAATTCACTGCATGGATGAATGACCTCTCTTCAATGCCTGAAGCGGTATTGAATACCCTTCTCTTTCATGAAATCAATTTAGAAGAATACGGTGTTACTGATGCCATGTTCAATCCTGAAAGATATAGATGGATTGGCGATTATGATACAGGAAAGTTTACTGATTTATTAGCAGATAATAAAGCCATTGTCACAGAGACAGAAGTGAATGAAAAATATGATTCAATTTTCTTTAGAAAATATCCAATTAAAGATGTTCTGTTTACTTTAATTGAGAATACTCAGATGAGGACTAAAGAGGGATTGGAGATGCAAGCTTTTCTGAGAAAGATGTTGCATAGGAAGAAAACAGATGTAGAATATTATAAGACTTCTGGTGTTCATATCTATGAAACCGAAGAAGAACAGAAACAAAGAGAAAAGAAAGCATTTGAATAAAATGGAAGAATTGACCGCAGATAATATAATCCTAATTGGAGACACTCACGAGCTTACGTTCGTCGATCTTTTGGAGCATTATAAATTAGAGAATTTCATCATGCTCGGGGTTGGCGATCACGGCCTGGGGTTCGCCCCTCATTTATTCGATATGATTAATATCAATAAATTAAATGATTATTGTAAAGAACATAATGGGAAGATATTAGTATGCCGGGGCAATCACGATCTTCCATCTGCATTTATCGAGAATTCTCCATATAATACCGAATTTGTTAAATTTCTTCCCGATTACACTTATAAACTAATCAACGGAAAAGTATTTCTATTTGCGGGTGGAGCAATATCCATTGATCGGCAATTGAGAACAGAAGGAATCGATTATTGGAAAGATGAAGGATTTGTTCTTCCACAGGATTATCAAGAGTTGCCTCCCTGTGACGTTCTAATCACCCATTCTGCGCCTTCTGACGTTCTTGAGTATGAAGACCTTACTCGTATCTCAGGATGGTTTAAAAACGATCCTAGCCTTAAAGAAGAGCTGATAGAAGAAAGACGATTGATTAGGAAGTTATATGAACATGTTAATTGTTCTAACAACTGGTTTGGGCATTTCCATGCAGTGTCAAGTGTTCGAATAGATGGAACATGGTTTAGAGGATTAGATATTAATGAAGTTTTAGACATTACAAGAGATATTTAAATTATGAAAATTAAAGAATTAATTGAACGTTTACAGAAATATGATCAAGAGAAAGAAGTTAGGATCATATCAAAAAATCATAAATCATGGATGCCTATAACGGAAGCTATTGCCGACGTTACTGTTAGTGTTAATACTAATTTAAATGCAATTTTAATTGAAGGAGTTTAAATGAACAATAAATTTAAAAAAATAGTAGATTTAGGATTTGACGGAGCAACTTTTTATGCGGACATTCGGATAGAAATACCAAAAAAGAGAATCACTCCAGAATTTATCAAAGATTTAATGGATAATAAAGATAAGATCATTAATGGTGAAATTATTATAGGACAGCCTTCTAATTATATCGAAACTCGTCTATTGGTGGATAATATTGATGGGTAAGATATTCTTAAGTTTCAAAAAGGTATAACGCCTATCTAATAAATACTTCGATATGAAGTTTTTAGAATTTGTTAAATTGATTCAGGAAGGAAGCGCAATTCGATCCTTTTCTTGTTTAATGTTGGATTGTCAGGACTTATATCTACATATTGCCAAGATACATGAGCAGATTGCTCCAGAAGATGTTTTTGACGATGAACCGGGACACGGGTACGAATTAGAATCACACGTTACTTGCGCGTATGGATTTTCAGAGACTAAACCTCAAGATGTTATCCCTAAATTAGACCTTGTTCCTTGTAGATATAAGATCAAGGGATTATCATTATTTGAGAATGAGAAGTTTGATGTTTTGAAATTCGATATTCAATCAGCAGAATTGAATAAATTAAATAAACAGATTATGGATAATTTTGATATTACCACTTCGCATAAGGTGTATCATGCCCATCTAACGATTTTTTACGCTAAAAAGGGGATGGGTGAAAAATATTTAAAAATTAAATCCCCTTTAATTGGTGAAACTTTTATTTCAAATCGCTACATATTTTCTAATCCAAACAGTGAAAAAGTTTGGATAGATGTCTAATCCTCTTCCCATCTACTCATCATACGTTTGATTCCTTCAAACGGCACACCATGAGTATTCTTCTCCACGAAAACCTTTACATCTTCATCTGTAAAGGTTTTATCCTTTAGTCGAGGATGAACGTCTTTAAACCAGGGAGAATCAGGAAAAACAATTTCCACTTCATATCCATATTCCTTGGCAAGATTATGATAAACTTGTCGATCTTTTCTAGTTATATTTGTATTAGAAACTACTAAAGGAGTATTACCTATCTCCATAGCTTTCCTTACTTCGGATTGACACCATGCATGCGCTTTTCCGATTTTTTCAGGAACGAAAAGATATTCTCCAACACAATTGAGCCAATAGTTATCAGCTTCAAAAATGTTTTCAGGAGCAGCAAGAGTTTTAGCCTTTGTGGTTTTACCACCACCAGCAGGCGAACATAAACAATACAGTATTTTACTCATTGTTTAAATCCTCTCTAACACTCATTAATACTCGTCCTAATAGGTTGTGCCCTTGCCATGTAGAAACATCGTGAGCAAGGGGATTATCCGCAGATAGACCGCAAGACCATACTGGATCAACGGGATTTGCTTCGCAAAGTATTAAATGTCCAGTTGATAACAAATATTCTTTCAATTCTGGATTTTGTTGATATTTGAATTTGTTAATTCTCCGAACAGCAGCAAAGCGTTGTTTAGCCCAAACTTCTTCATTATAGTTTTTGACTTCTCTGCCCAATCGTTTCTGTTCTTTCGGATGTTTTTCTTTTAGAATTTTATCAGCAGTTTCACAGTCATTGAATAAACATGCTTTATAATACATCATTGCTTGTTCACAGCAATTGAAGGAAATATTACTAGTAATATCTAAACCATCTAGATATGAATATTGTTTAATATCAGGAAAGAATAATCGAGGAATCACTAGTTTATGTTCTTGTCCTTTAAATCCTCCGTACCATTGGCTGAAAATTCCACGGAAGAAGAAAAGTATATTATTGTGAATAGGATAATCGGGTTTAATCATAAAGGTTTTCTATCTTGTATATGATAGGTATCTGCTAATGTTTTATAAATTTTGTTCAAATCTGCACCATAAAATGAACTACATTCAAAGCTGTTAATTTCTAGCAAGTATAAACTACCACGACTTTCACAAATATCAATACAAAAATTTGATATATTTTGAAAATAAGTATGTTTAGCAATTTCTTTAGCAAACCAAATAACATGTTCAGGAATTTCCGAAGAAATAATCAATTCATCATTAACCATATATTGACTACCCGAACAATATTCATTATTGATAAAAATGGTTCGCCATTCTTTATGAATGGATTTAACTGGCGACGACATGCATATAATAGATTCTTTAATATTCTTATTCTTTTGAATAAAATTATATTCTTCAATCAGTTTATCCTTAGAAGGAAATACTTGTCCTGAAAAGGTTTTGAAGCCATTAGTAGGACGAAGGAACAGAGGGAAATCGAAAGAACTATAATGATCAATGAAGAATTTCAAATCGTTGAAATAAGTGTTTTTCGGAGATAATGTGTAGTTACGTAAAGCCGGAAGCCAATGTAATGCATCAAATTCTTTGAATTTTTTTCCAATATATTTGGCAATATTTAAAGAATAACGTCCAAATAAAGCATGGCGAAGTTTCTCAGGATTAATGCGAGAACTTACAATACTCATCATATCAATTTCTCGAATATCGAAATATTGAGAAATGATAGAAGGAGTATCCTGTCGTTCATCCTCGGTAAACAAATCTTTTTCTAAGTAAATTATAGGTTTATTCATTGGTTAAAAAACGGTAGGTTTAATGTCGGAAAGAACAGCATCTTTTAAATAAAATTCGCCAGTAAAATCTCTATAAATCTCGGTTGAAATTTCAAATAAAATATCAGTAATATAATTTGAACTAAAAGACCATGTAACCATTTCCTCTCCTTTATAAAGATCAGAATACATTAATATAAAAATGGGAATTTTCATGGTTATTTCATCCAGATATAAGGTTTAACTCCTCCTTTGGAATTGCAAAGCGTAGCGTGAAAATTTTTATCAGGAGGAGGAATATTACAGATTTTAGCAATGTCGTCTAGTATTTCTCCTCGAACAATTACATACCAATTACGGAAATTCTTAGTAAATCCGCCCATTTTAATAAATGGATCATATTCAAGAGTTAACGGAATTCTGCCATATAATCTCCATACTTCATCAAAACTTTCATCAAATACTTTAGTATGTAATTTACTTGAGATTAGGGTTATATGGCTGCCGTGCATGGGTAAATTAGAGAATATTTTATATTCTTTATCAACGAATTGTTTATAATATGCAACGAAATCATTCGGAAGTTTAATCCGAATGTTTCCGTTTTCAATTTCTAATCGTCCTGTTACTGGAAGCCAAGTTTTCATTTTAATGATGATCCAATTTTAGACTAATCTTATGTTTCATAATTTCATTAATTTCTTCGATGGTGAAGAAGCATGTTCCATTATATTTCTTTGCATTATCAACACCAACATCTAGAATTCTACCTTGGGTATCTTCTGGTTGCGAATCTATTAAATTACCATGGCTATGCCCATGGATCATATAGGAGTGCTCATATGACATTGTAGGCCAAATAGGAGCAACTATATGCCTCCCATAATAGAAATGATTTCCAATATTAAAGGTAGCAGATTCCCCCATAAAAGTGATATTATGTTGCATTTTTCTATCCAACTTTTCAGAAGGATGAACAATACCCACTTCTTCTCCTTTTTCAAAAATAGATAAAGGATATAATTCGATGAAACGCTTTCTGGTATTTATAATAGGCGACAATTCTTCTGTTACTCCTAATTCATGCCAAAACTTATGCAATGCTTCCCAATAAATTTTAGAAGTAAAAGAACAATGATTTCCCCAAATCAAGAGATGTCTTGCCTTAATATTATTAATAATTTCTTTAGTATCTTCCACAGAAGACATTAGAGTAAAATCGCCTAGATTAATTAGAAGATCATCCTCTGTCAGAGAATATAATTGATCAAGAATCCATTTATCATGTTCTTGAATAGTGTTGAATCCTCTTGCTTGGACAATCCAAGGACGATTATGACGGATGTGTAAATCTGAACACAGATATATGTTTTTATAATCGTTTCGGTTAATTTTATATGGTTTATCGTTCATGATATATTCATATTATAACATAATTCATCCTCATGTCAAACCATCTCTTGACATTTTCATCTCTTTATAGTAATATAATAATATGAACGGCAAAGGGTCAAAACCGAGAAAAGGTGCAAACAATCAAGCATATTACAACAATTATGATTCCATTTTTCGTAAACCGAAGGAATTAACACAAGAAGAAAAAGATGAAATGGAAGAGAATAAAGCTTCTATGAGTCATTCCGAATTTGTTAAAATAAGTAAAAGAAATGAATACTAATATTGACAGATATAATGCTGAAACCAAAAAATATGAAAATAATAAAGAGGTTTCCGATTTCTTTAAAGATATTTTAAAAGTTATTGATAAGCATAAATTAACGATTGCACATGAAGATGTTCATGGAGCATTTGTGGTGGTTCCTGCAAATAAACCTGATGTAGATTGGTTATTAAATGCAACATTTAATTTCGGTAAACATAAACCAAATAAGAAAAAAGTGGATAAGCCCGAAATTCCTAAGATTGATAAGAGAGTAAAGTTTAAATTTTATAAACCAAAAGAAAAAGAGAAATAATTTGATTCTAATATAACAATAGCTTAACTTACCTTTCAATGAAAAACATCACAGACATTAACATTCTCGTAGACAGAAGCGGTTCAATGACATCAATCGCAAAAGATATGATTGGTGGTTTAATCACCTTTATTCAAACTCAGCGCGAACTGAAACAAGAAGCAAATATTTCTTATTATCTATTCGATGACCAATATGAAGTAGTATTTGAGAATAAACCTCTAGCAGAAGTGAAAGATTCTGATGTAACATTGGTTCCCCGTGGATGGACTGCATTGATTGATTCTCTAGGTAAAACCATTAATACAGTGGGAGAACGACTTAGTAAATTGCCCGAAGAAGATCGTCCTAATCGTGTTCTTATTGTAACTATCACTGATGGAGCAGATAATAGGTCTAAAGAGTTTACTAATGCAAAACTTAAAGAAATGATTCAACATCAACGAGATGTATATGCATGGGACTTCGTGTTTCTTGGAGCAAATATTGATTCGTTCTCTACTGGTGGAAGTATCGGTATTACCAAAGGTTCCACTATGAATTATTCTGCTGATAGCGCGGGAGTTTGTGTAGCATTCGAATCTCTCACAAGAGACTTTAGTAGTTATTCTGCTTTAGATCGAACTAAAGATCGTCGTTCCACCTTTGAATTCACAGAAACTAAGTAAACTTATAAATATAACAACATGAGAATTGGAATTGTCGGAACACAAAGCAACGGAAAAACCACATTAGTTCAAGCCATTAAACAAATTTGGCCTAACTATAAAGTAATCGAAGGAAAATATCGTCAATATGTCACCGAACACCGTGACGAATTAAATCAAAACGGAACACTTGAAACTCAAAAGAAATTACGTGATTTTCTTTGTGATGATGCCATTGATAACTCTTCTGAAAAATATACAGTAACAGATCGAACCATTCTAGATAATGTAGTTTATACTCTTTGGTTAGGCGGAAAAGATAAGTTAACTGATGATGAATTTATTTCCACTTCGATTAATATTTGTCGAGAAACTATTAAGATGTATGATCTTATTCTTTGGCTTCCTTTAAATGAAGATATTCTATTGACAGAGGAAAAGGTTAATCGGGATTTAGATGCAACATATCGAGAAGAGATTGATTATATTTTTCAAGCAGTATATGATGGATATTTGAAGCATGATGGTATTTTATTTGATGTAAACGATCAACCGCCAATGATTCCATTGATGGGGGATTTATCAGAAAAGATTGCTACATTGAAAGAATATATTGATGAAAACGGGGATTCGATTGTGACAGAGCAATCCGTGTTAGCAGGATTGGAAGATATTTACGATAAAGCTGCATTATTTAAACAATTAAGTGGAAAGTAGTTGAATGAGACATAACATCAATGGTAAATAATTGGTGTTATGCAATTTCTAAATCCTGCTCAATCCCGTGTCCTATTATGCTGCCGTGCCGGTTCATGCCCCATTGTTGAACGTGTAGATGATAAAGAGTTTACCATTACTGATGATTATAATGGTAAAGTCCGAATCACTCACGAAGAAATGGGTATTCTGAAACGAACCATTGAACACTTTGAATCCAAAGGTGAACTGTCAGTTTAAAATAAATTAAAATAAAGATTAAATCAAAGCCGCCCCGCCTCTTCAAGAATGCGTAATTGGGCGGCTCTTTTTTGTTGATTTTAGTATCATTCTGTGGTAAATAATACTTAACAATACCCCCGACGGCTCTTCATATCCGCACCACCGGGGGTTACTCTTTTTTGTTGACAGATGATTGTTTTGGGTTAAAGTGGAGTATGGAAACGCTCACAAGAAAACAGGCAATCAATATTTTACGTTCAAATAAATGGAAATATTGTGGGTGTGAAACCGTATCACAAGATGATATTTGGTCGATTTTTTATGATGGTGTTCTAGTCGAACCCACTTTATATTTTAAGTATAAAGGGGTATCAGTAGGAGATTTCCGGTTAAAAACGACAGGTTGGTTTATTTTTAAGAAACTTGCTCCCGACGATGAATTATATATTGAATATTTAGCGGTTCTAACTGAAATTGAACAGGAAAAAGACGATCAACGAATTGCCAAGAGGAATCAAATGCTAAAAGAAATCGAACAAACTTATTTTAGATAATTTATGGACAAAACCAAATTAAATTTCTTCACTGTTGAAGAAATGACAACACCAAAGGAAGGATACGTATGCTATCTCAATAGACATTGGTGTTTATCAGAAGATAGTAGAATTATATGCTATAAAACCTATTCATGGCAATGTAATCCAAACGAGAAAATAGCTAAACAAATTTCTAAGAAATTGTACAGTGGCAATACTATATTTCTTCCTATTGCATATGTTCCAAATGAATTCATGGAAACTTATAATCAGCCTTGTTATCCGTCTTGTTATCAACCGTAATCAATTATGGCTAAATCTACCATCATTTCAAATTTAGAAGAACTTTATAAGCCTCTTGATAATAAATGGGTCAGTCAAAACTCTCTTGTTATCAACTATGCAAAAGGCGCAGGATTATCAGTAGGAGGATCAATTGCAATGGCTATTTCTAATAGAAAGCCTCATAAGATTCCTGGTGATTTTGATTTCTTTACAGATGATAATGAAAAATCTTTGAAATTTATTCAAAATATTATTTTCTGGTTATCTCAAAGAGCAAATACTCATTATAAGATTCAGTTTAATACCAAGACTGAATTTACTCTTCCTGGTGTTTCGCATCATGTTAGAATTACTGTTCCTTTTTGGAAACCGATTTGTGTAATGACATTAGAAAATCCAATTAGATCATTCTTCTATCACGGACTGAAAGTTCAGTATTTCGATGATGTCGTTCAAGCAGCAAAAGAAGCAACTGCAAAAGATGGAAAGAAAAGAATTACTTTTGATGAAGAAGAGGCGAAAAAGAATATTAGAGCGCGGTATTGTGAAAGAGGAACATACGACATAAACAATGATAGTACTTCTCCGATTAGAGAGAATTCAACTCCTTCTAGGAGGTTAGCTACTAGATGGGCAGAAGAACTAGCACAAGATATTGAAAGAGTATATGATCCATTAACCGGAGATTTGCAAGGAGTGGCGACTAATAATATAGTTGATTGGAATCAGGAGTATCGCGCAATTCCTGCCATTTCTTCAAGAGTTGACGAAGATAATTTCTATTCGTCTATTGAAGCAGCATCAAATAGGATTAATGAAGCAAGAAGAAATGGTCCTGCTATAGAATTTCCGACAATAGATAATACTCAACTAGAAAGATGTGAAAATGATGCTCCCGACACATCATTACCCACCGGGACAGCATATTTTCCAACAATAAATCAAGACAATAATCTATATTCGAGAATAGTTATACCGGCCAACAGACTTAATGCAGCAAGAAGAGGTGAAGATAATTTAACTTCCTAACTTTTCGATTTCTCCAACAACAAATTTACAAAATTCACTTCTTTTAATATCTTCGACACTGAATTGTCTGCAATAGATACCAAAACTTTGTGCTCTTTCTGTATCGAAAATTTTATTAAATTTAAGAATATCTTGTTGAACCGCTTTTGATTTTAAATCAGATTGTTTAGGATCATAAATAAAGATAATCTTTGATTTCTCTCCAATTCTAGTAATTAAACTGGTTAAACTATGTAGATCAAGATTTTGGGCTTCATCAACAATAACTAAGGCATTTTTCATGGTTTTACCCCGAATAAATGATGTAGAAATAGTCATTAGCTTTCCTTCTGCAAAGAGATTCTTAGTTTGTTCTTCTGTAAGAATTTGATCTAAGGTATCATATAGAACTTCCATATAAGGAGCTTCTTTATCAGAAAGTGTTCCCGGTAAGAAACCCATTGGATTGTGAGAGGCTTCAACAATACTTCTAACATAAATGACTTTTTCAATTAAGTTTTGTTGTAGAAGAAGTAAACCAGCAAAAATGGTTAAATGGGTTTTACCTGTTCCCGGTTTTCCCGCAATAAAGACAGATTTGGTAGAGTCTTCTCTAATTAGATCAATTATCTCTTGTTGTTTTTCCGTCCATTGAAACGGTTCAGATAATAATAGATCGCTTTTATATTTTTTACCCTTGATGCCTGACTTTCTGCGGTGGTATTGTGTTGCCATTTGATAAAATTGTTGGACTATCTATAACTTATTTACCTATGATTTGATCAATGTTCTTTTCTGTGATGATAAGGAAATCAATCTTTCTTCCTTTTTTAGTTTGCTCTTGACACCACTTTTTTGCTGCTTCCCATTTACATTGATTATTAGAAAATTCAATAGCCGCATATGCAACCGTACTAGGTTTGGCACGACTACTGTACTCCTTTAACACGGTCTGGTTTGAAGGCTTTGTTTCCACTATATATTCCTTAATTTCTTCTCCTATTTTAATAGCAAAATAAAAATCTACAAAGTAACGAGCCATGCGGTTTTCTGTCTTTTTGAAGTAAGGTAAAACTATACTTTCACTCGACCACTTCACGACATTTGGGTTTGAATCTAAAATAACCATCAATTGACTTTCTAAGCCACTTCTAAAAACAGGAAGAGTTTTATTTAAACATTTGGATTTATTCTTAGGAGTAAAAATACCTTGTTTAAATTCTCTGAAAGTTCTCTTCTTTCCCATGGTTATATTTATAAAAGAAAAAGTCGATATATTTCTATATCGACTTTCGAGGGATAGAATATTAATTAATTAATTAACATTATAGATGAACGGCAAGAGCATCATTAGCAACACTGAGAACGGTTTGAGCATTAGTTACTGGAACTGCCCCAACAGAAGCAACAGATACACCGGAACTTACAGTTAAACCAAAGATAGGTGCATACTTTTCTGCAAGAGATTTGATTGTATTTAGAGAACCAATGGCAGTAGGTAGATATTTATCTAGTTCTTTTGCAACAGGAGTTCCTGCGATTTGTTGATCAACTACTTGAAGAACGACAATGAGTTTACCAATAACTTCATAGCTTGCTTGCACAGCCGCTTTGATTTTAGAGATATTCGATAATACAGAGAAGGCACTTAATAGGGAGGAAAACATAATTTTAATTTCTTTCTAATAGATATTTACCAGTTTCGTCTTGACAATCGAAAAGAATGGGTTAATATACTCTTATGAAAACAATTATTACATCTATTTTATTTCTATTAACCCTAAATCTCTTTGCGGATGATTTGACTGATTTACAAAATCAGTATAACCGAGCAATTGCAAAAGTATCTGAGCCTATTAATAAAGTATATGTGAAAGAATTACAAGCATTATTAGAAAAGGTTTCCAAAGAGGGCAATCTGGATAAAGTTGCAGCGGTTACTACGGAATTGAAAAAGTTCTCAGAAGGAGAGAGTAGAGGGATTTTACTAGTAACCGAAAAAGGCAAAATTGAACGATTCTTTGTGGATAAGAAATGGCGAACCCCTTTTGGTACTACTTTTTGGTTTCAGAAAAACGGTCAAGGAATGAAAACTACTGGAACGGATACTTCTCCTTTTACTTGGAGAATCATTGAAAATGGTATTGTTGAATATAATGGTCGAGTAGTTTCTTCCGAACCCATTAAAACTGAATATATTAAATTTCTTTCAAAGAAAGAAGCATACATAGGTAAATCTTCAGATAAAATTGATATTCCCCTTAGTCCCGGAAATTAGACGCATATGAGAAATCATCATTCATAGGAAACAAATCACAAGATTCACTAAAATGTTTGATCATTTTAGTGAATTTTTCTTTAGAAACATCTTTTTTATAACAGTAACGATGTATCAAGAAATCTGGTAATTTATGTGCATCAGGAAGATTATTAATTGTTGAAGGAAAGGTATGATTGGAATAGTTTACGCCAAAAGTATTATAGAATGTTCCTAAACCATATTGAACATATGGAACATCTCGAAGGATACAATCAATGACAAAAGATGAATTATATGCAATTACAAATTCACAATTATCAATTACTGACATATTAGTTATCCCGTAAGGACAATTGTATTTGTTTGCTATTTCTGAAATTAGCTGATATGATTCTCCTCGATTCCAAGGATGCAATTTCAAAAATAAATTTTTCCCATAGAATTTACAGCAGTCTTCTATAAATTCATAATATTTTTTTGTACTAGTTACACTTTGAATAGCTCTGTCAGTTGGATGTTGAACAGCCAAAATTATTTTATCCCATACCAAATTCCTTTTACCGTTTTCATGGTATTCTGTATCAAATTTTGATTGCAAATTTTTAGGTAAGCCGAATACAATGTCCTTGGCGCTTTTTCTATTTCCTAAATCAAAATTTGAAATAGTATCATATGCAGATTTGGTATTCAACGAAGAAGTGTGATAATTTCCGATAGTATCAATATATGCTGCTTCATTGAAAAATCCGGTTTCCATTATACCATATTTCCTACCATGATTAGGAATAAATTCTTTATTGCCCCAATAAATAACATAATTGAATTCTTTATAAGGAACATTTTGGGTAGTTACTCCATATGAAATAACTTCTGCTTCAGTTTTAAAAGGCATTAAATTATAATTTAATGCATAATCAGGTATGAGAATATCCATTATACGTTATATAATTTCTTAGCATTTTCAAAAAGTTTATCCATTGTTGCCTTTGGTACTTCTTTAAATTCTTCAAAAATCTTTGGAAAGATTTGATGATTCGGATTCTTGGTTATTTCCATCCATCCCACGAAATAATTCCAAACTCTATCTTCTAATATATTAGTATAAGGTACTCCCAATGGTCGATCAAATCTGTGATTCCATTTGACATCAGGCAAGCACATACACCTATTTCCCGCATCTCTAAACTTTTGATGAATATACCCTTCTTCTCCCCCAAATCCTTTAAAATGGGGATTAAACCCTAACCATGCATCTTTCTTACAAGAGAACATACCAAGTCCCATCATAGGTATTTCAAAAGGAACATTCATATCCAATGCAAAGGAATTAGTTGCCCAAACACCAAACATATGACTTCTCCAAATAGGATCAAAATGAGTAGAAATATTCTTTAAATCATCATAAATTAATGGTCCTTGAATCAAATCTTTTGTATTTGGATTTTTTTGATAATAACTTAAAAGGTTTTGAATTGCATAAGGTTCAAATAACACATGAGAATCTATACATAAAACAAATTCCCCTTGAGCATGTTTAAAGATTTGTTCTCTGGAAGAAGTACTTTGTTTATCAATATAAGGAATATATTTCGTTCCACTGGATAAACAAAAACGTCGCAAGGCATCCGAATGTTTACCGTTTGGATTATTGTCAATGACAATGATTTCTACTAAATGTTCTAATCCTTTTAATTGATAAAGGCGAAGGGATTGAATGGTGAAGAAAACACCATCATAATCATCATATGTTGCCATACCAATAGTTAACCATTTTTGATTCATAATTTGACAATTATTTAATATGTCAAAGGCTGACTAGCTATTGAATTAAGGCGAATAACCACAACTTATATCATTAGCATTAATGAGTTCGTCATAGGTGTTACAAAATCCATCTGCATAATTCCCATGTAAATCAAACCCGACACAAAAAGTAGACATCAATGTTCCGGCTGGAGGACAAGTAGTAGTGGTTGTGGTAGTTGTCGTAGTTGTGGTGGTTGTTGTAGTAGTAGGAGCAATTGTTGTCGTAGTTGTCGTAGTTGTGGTGGTTGTTGTAGTAGTAGGAGCAATTGTTGTCGTAGTAGGTGGAGGAGTTGTTGAGGTTGTGGAACAAGATGCTCCCACGGAATAACAACCGGCTTCTACGTGTAAATTAGTACTACCTGCAACACAATTTGAACTATGAACAGAAAAAGGAGTTCCTGTTGAAGGTCCAATGGTTATAGGGAATAATGGATTACTATAAGGACTATACACCATACTAATATTACCGTATCCATCAAAAGAGAAAGTATAAGTGGCAGTAGAACCTACGGCGAAATCACCTACAGGACATGGAGTTGGAGTGGTAGAAGAGGTTGTAGTTGTAGTTGGTGGAACATAATAATAACAAGTTTTTGTTCCAAATCCACCTGCACAAGATACAACAATATCAGCATAATTTGATCCCCAACTACCATCTGGAGCAGGCAAATAACCATAAGTCGAACAACATTCAGGAGGAACAGTAGTGGTAGTCGGCATAGGACAACTTCCCGTAACACTGATAAGTCCTCCAACTATTTCATATTTTGTTCTTCCTGGATAATTAGTACCGTAAACAATTACACCATCCACCACACCAGAAGGAACGCTATCAGGATTAGTTGGATCATAATTGGCACAATCACTCGGTTCAAAGAAATAAACACCCGATTTGACATAATAGGTGACAGTACTTGCCCCTTCTGTGCAATCTAAATAATATGTTTCGGTAAAACATGCAGGACATACTGATAAAGACACTACTACTCCTGATGCAAAAACATATTTATTACCATCTTTGCTATATGTTCCTGTCACTAATTTATCAGGGGCAGGAGGAGTATTGGTGTACCAATAAGGCCCACATTGATAAAGCGTAGAAGTTCCTCCTGTTTCCCCACAGTTATTGAAGAACGTAGTTCCAATACAAGGAGGAGGAGTCGTGGTAGTACACATAGTTCCATCCCCTTGAATAACTCCGCCAACGAATTGATACCTATATCCTCCTCTATAACCATAACCATCATATTTGCTCATTCCTTCATAGAAATAACCACAACAATAAGATAAGGTAAATCCTTCATCACTCTCAGGAGGAAAACATTCTGAATAGAAAAGATAGTTAGTGCATGGACAAGGAGTTGTTGTAGGAGCAGGAGTAGTTGTTACAGGAATTAATGGATCAGTCCATTGATTATAAGGAGGAGTATGCCCCGCTGCACTAATACAAGAAAGACTCGTATGCGTAATACTTCCGTCTGTAAATGTATAAACTCTTGAATAATTGATCCAATTACCATTTACTAAATCTCCTAAGAAATTATTATAACGATATAAATGATCTTCTAAACTATAATTGAATAAATTATCGGGACGAATACCACATGCAGTTGCAAAATATTGTTGAGTTCCCAGCCATATTTTATTTTCACTATAAGCAGTATTACATAAACCGGTGACTCCGACACCATAAGTTGAACCGTTATCTTCTAATACTACTGGAGGAATGACAAAATTATCAGCAGTTGCTCCATATATATTAGTTCCATTATGGTTCCATTGATAAACCAATCCGGCAGTATTTCCTCTAGTAGTTATAGATAATCTAGCTCTATCCCCTAATGCTAAATATTGTTCTTGTACCCCGTCCCAAATAACGAACGTTGCAGAACATGGCGGACAATCTTGTATAGTTGCTAATCCTAATAAATGATATTGATTATTCAATAATATTGCAGAAGAAGGATATACTAATGTATTATCCACGGGCTGAATAGTGAATTTCTTATGTGTTCCTTCTAGATCAACAATGACGAATTTGTTGATATAATCTTGTAAATCGACATTAGCACTTATACGATTCATGGTATTAGAGTTTCTCCATAAGATGCATTAGGCAATTCACACTCAATAAGTTCAAATGTCGCTGCATATTTGCAATTTCTATCATTATAAATTTTATCTAAATCAACATAATCAAAACAAGAATTACAGTTAATAACTTGTGGAACAGAAGATAAAATATTAGGAATATATTGCCACGTTCCTTTGTCATTCACAAAAGTAAAATGCCCAACAAAATTAGTATAAATGAATTTATTATCAAACATTATTAATACATCCGCAGGAATATCTGTTGCAACAGATAGCAAGCCTTTTTGCTTAGGAACGAACAAGGTATAATGTTGATCTAATAAACTATAAATTAATTGAATATCAGAAATACTAAAATTAGTTAATAAACTAGTACTAGAGAAAACATTATTAGAGAATACTATATCATTGAAGATCAAAAGTAATTGATCAGGAGTAGTGACTAATAGATCAGGACGTTTATTTCTAACTAGAATAGCATTAACGGCATTGACGACTGTTGCCATTTGATTAGTAACACATAGATAATCTGTAATATCTTTCACCGAATGTCCGTAACTATTAGCAATAGCAGTTAAGGAAGTGTAAGATAATTCTCCAATCGGATAGTTATCCATAATAACTGGATCATAAGATTTAATTAAAAATTCTAAACGAATATGTTGATTATCAAGAAAGTTGGAAGCAGGAAAGGTGTTATTTAACCATAATAATGCATCCACATAATTTCCTACTGTTGCAAATCCTGGTCCATAAACAATATTAATCGGTTCTTTCCAAAATTCTTGAGAATTAAATACAATATTAGAAGTATCAGTATATCTTTGTTTATTTCTATCTAGGAAATTCTTTTGATCAATTAAATCATTTTTGATACTGTTAATAGTGTCAGAGAAACTTTGCCATTTATTAATGGTTTGTTGCAGAACACAAATACGATTATTCATTAGATGGAAATTACGATTAATATCCTCTAATGTATTGCCAATTGGCGTGTATTCTGTTAATTCAGTAATCGTTGACATTTATTAATTAAAAAGAAGCGTATCTTGTTGCCAGACCAAATTGATTGGATCAATGATATATTTATAACCTACTAATCTATCAATATATTTGTCAGGAACATCAATGGAAGCAGTGATACTTCCACAATCAACATTACCATAGTTGACATAAGAATAAGTTCCTCGTTTGATACAAGAACAGAAACAATTAACCCCAACAGTCTTAATACCTTGATTTACTGTTTTGGTTAAATAACGGTTGATTTCTTGATATTCTGGCGTAAAAATGTATAATTCTTGTCCTACAATAAAATTGAAACATAATCCATTTCTAATAGGGAAATTCTCATTTAACCATGCAGTTACATTAGCCGTAATTTGATCAGTGTTGTTTGCATCAAATGGAAAAGGATAAATGATAGTGATCGGTTTTAACCAAAATGCCGAAGATTGTGAAACAGTCGTAAATGTTTCTTGCCAACAAGAACTAAGGGTTGCAACGGTTTGTTGAGATTGAACCCAATTTGCACTAAGATTAGCAAAGGTATTAAAGGCAGAATTCCATAGATTTGTTGCACTGTATTCCAAATTACAAGTTTGAATATCTAAATTACGGAAATTATAAGTGATAGATGAAAGAGAATTACCGATACTTTCTCCATATGCAATAGGAATAACGTGTTGGCAAGTATCATCTACTTTACAAAGTTGATTATTTAAATAGTTCATTGTTTAAATTATTTACAGAGGTCGATGCAGTTATCAAAGATTTCATAAGGTTGTTGGCAGCAATTATTTTCCAAATCTTTCCACGATTTAGTGAATCGTGTTCCTGGTAAGGTGTCATCCCAAGTAACAGGATGGATACATTGGCAACACATTTGTTCCCAAACCCAACAAATAGGAAATTGATTATCTATTCCTGGTTGAACGAAAGAAATATTTCCCCATGTAATTCCACTAACATCAGGATTAATCACAGATTGCACATCAGTTAATTCTTTCCATGTATAAGGATTCTTGTATTTGCTAGTAAATTGTGGTCCGCTGATTCTATGATAATCCCACGTCCAAATAATATTAGAAGCCGTAACACAAACAAATCTAACATCCAACATCCCCCGCAATGCTTCCAAATTATCCCTAATGATACCAAAATTTCTATTAATGGTTTCCCAGTTAACCACCTCATTAACCCCTAATAATTGTAAACCAGATAATGTAGGTATCTCATTACTGTTAATAGGAAGAATAGATTGACTAATAAAGTTACCTAATGCATCTGTATTATACACGAACTTATAATTAATATCATTCTTGAAATTACAAATATTATTATAAATCTTTTGAAAGCTATTATTGAAGGTTACATCGGAAACCATTTCATCTGCAACAATCTCACAAGCAGAAACATTCCAAGAACTTAAAGTGTAATTAGGTGTTAATACCGAACTAGTAGTCAAGTAATCAATTGCTTTAATAATGATTCCGTCACAAACAATATATAACTCTTGATTCTTAACTTTAATAGAATTAATGGTTGTAACATTGGTTAAGGATTGACTACCTAAATATGATCCATTTAGATAATAGAAATACAAAGTATTGCCGTCAAATGTGATGATTCGATAGGAATGATTATCAGGAATAATAAATCCGGTTCCTTGAATATTGTTTAGAATGTTAAGGAGATTATGGTTACTATCCAGAATAATGATGGTTTGATTATCAGTTAGAATATAAATGTTATCTTGAAAGAAGTCAATAGCAACAGGCAAGTCGGAGACGGAATAATCAGTAAGAGTGATTGATTGGGTCCAATTGAGATATTTGTTATAAACCTTGATATTTCCGCTGTCTTTATCAACAACGTATAGATTGCCCGTAGAATCCATTTTAAAGTCCGTAGGATTGTTTAAACGGGTGCGACTGTCTCGTTTACCTACTCCTCCCCAATAATGCGTTAAAACCACCGTACTATTCAAAGAATCAATATTGAAAACAAATACCTGTTTAAGAGTATTATCTAATAAAAATAATCTATCATCTTTAACCAGCATTCTTGTTGGATTGGTGAATAATTCTGCATTAGGAATACGATCAACTTCAAAGATTTCAGAAAGATGAATATCATCATTTTGGAAGGTTACTTTGTTATCAGCAAGAAGCACATAATTATCCCCAAAGAAAGCCAAGTCTTTGATATTTTTTAAAGTGTAATTTTGGTATTCGGTTTGATAAGAATTGTCGAATCTCCATTTAATAATTCCGCGACGTTCGCCATACCAACTTATATTATATTTCGGAAAAGTAGGATTAACAATCGTATGATTGTTGTTTAAGGTATTGAAATTATCAAATACTTTATTAACTTGATTATTGAATGTGGAAGCGAATTGCCAATCATCTGCATTGATTCCAATGTTATTGAAAGGAAGAGTAATATTGTCAGGAATTTCTCGGAATAAACCGGGATTATAATTTTCAAAAGAATCTTTAACAACTAATAGATCAGTATATTTCTTAGAAGATGGCGCATATAACCTATTGAAACTGGTGACAGAAGGACTGTATGTTCCCGCAGAAAGATACCTAGCAGTAATAGTGGTATTATTTGTAAATGAATATAAATTACCTAATCCATCATCTAATCTATAAGCATAATAATACCGAGATTGTGGAAAGTTTGTAGTTATATGAACTAATTCCCCGGAAGAAAGAAGATTCTTATTGACATAAATGTCCAATGATGGATAATCAAATGCAGAAATATTGATAGAATTTGTTAGGAAATTCTCTGCAATAGGACACATAGTTGAATTAGCCAGTTTCTTCAGAACTGTTCCACTTGCCCAAAAAGTAAAGGATGTATCAGTATTTTCCTTAATAGATAAAACTCTGGTTGGATTAGAAGTAAACCTGGTGATATATGATTTATCATTTAAATGAACAGGATAAGTCCGAGAACCATCATTGACCATTAAATCATAATCAATAGAAACGATTTCGAATGGATTATGTTCAATTTCAAAATCAACATAATCGAGTGTTCTATTGATGAAGAACCGATCAGCATTGGCTGATAAGGTTGCATTAAAAGGAGGAAGGTCTTCAAATCTTAATAATTGTTTATAGATTGAACTATCATCAGCAGATGCAACATTATAAATGGTTAAGTAATCTTCTGGTCCAAAATATTGATTAAATGCTTTAATATTGATTGGAGAAGCAGATAATACAGATAAGGCATTATTATCAATAGGATAATAGAATAAGGAAGAGTTGGAGGTTAGAGAAGGGCCATTAGTTACTTCATAAACATATTGATCAAAGCCGGGAGCAGCAGAGAATACAATAGAATTGGTATAACAAGGAACATTATAAGAAGTTAATCCGCTAGAAGAAACAGCATAGTTACTAACATTTAATTCTATTTGAGGATCATAGGCATATTGCGGAAAGCTGATATAATCAAAGGGTTGAATTCCGGTTAGAAGGAATACACACATACTTTCTTCAAAGTTATATGCTTTAAAATTACCGAAGATAGGAGTTGCTCCGAAAGCAGTGACACTTGCACAAATGGAACTAACTAAAGGCATTGCCACGGATAATCCTGAATAGTTGACATTATTAATTGTCCAAAGAATATTAGAAGGAATAGAAGAAACCGCAGAGATACCAGTTGAGCCAAGGCTGGTGATTTGCCAATTAAGGGCGGCAATATCAGCAATAAGAACAATATCCGCCGTTGCAGGGAATACAGTATTGACGAAGTTTTTACTATTGATATAAACTCCATTATCAGCAGAAAGAATGATGGAAAAATTACAATCAGGGAATTGACGGAAATTAAATAATTTATCCGTAGTCATATTGTAATATTTTTGAGAGATATTACAATCGACATTGAAGGGAATTAGATTCGGATCATTATGGGATTTGATTGTGGAGAAAATAGGAACAATGTGGGAATCTTGATAAGAAGCAGGATGAATGACATTTTCGGTTAAATTGACACGGTTCCAATCTTGCAGATGGAAGATTCCTTTAGGATTGTGAAGGGTTTCTTTCCATGAGATATGAGCATCAAGAGGAACACGATAATTGAGTTGATTATAAACACACCATGCAGAAATGGGCACATGATTAATATAATTCATATCGTATACATTTCCTTGTAATGTTCTTATATCAGTTGTAAGAGTCAATCCTACATTCTGCCATATACCTGTTACAGGAGGATACCATGTAACTGCTCCTGATATATCATATTCTTGAGAATAAAGTGTAAGAGTAGTTCTATCTACGCCTAGTCTATCCACATAGACATTTAAAGGTCCAGCAGGAATTAATGTATTAGTGGGAACAAATTTAGTTGTGGAGGTTGGAGGAGGAATAGTTAATACCTTCCAGAATCCATTCCAACCAACAGAAACTCCTGGTTCAGTACCACCGACTGATACGCTTGGTCCATAAGAAGCAAAATTAGAATTTACACATTCATAAGTTACTCCATTATGAAATACTTGATAACCCCCTAAATCAACACCTACTTCATCACTGGCATTAGAGGTATATTCAATACCTGCGATCCAATCAGGTTTAGTTGAAGAAGTTGCATATCCAATCGTTCCTATTTTCCATGCATTTTGCCATTGATTACCTACTTCAGGAGCATAATCACTGCCATAATGAGCATTAATACTTTCATATAATGTTCCATTATACATGACTTGTGAACCTCTTTGATAAATTCCAACAGATGCGCCTTCCCCAAGATAAGGAGGAAAGGTAGGATCATATGGAGGAATATAACTACTTGCATTAGATACAAATTCGGTTGTTTCAGATAATCTAACATTTTCTGGAGGAAATATATCCCAAGAAATATTCATATTAGGATCATAATTCGGAAACATTGATACATTTAAATAAATTTGTGTATCAGATAAGGACGAAATAGCAAAACTAATAGATGCTAAATTTTTATTAAGAATAAAATTAAATTGATCAGAATAATAATAAGAACCTGTAAATGAACTTATTTCAAATACAACTGTGTGATTATTTGCGACATGATTATTATATAAACTAATATTTTGATTTAAAGGAAACCATTCTCCTTGAAGATATAATTCATTAGTAACTAGGTTCTTAGCACTTAATGTAGGATCATTGGTTAGTTCTTGGAATTTGGCCCGAATTTTATCTGTTCCTTCTGTAATTGCAAAAGTATTTTGGAAATAATTATCCATCATATATGCAGACAATTGAACAGAAGATAGATTAGAATTATAGATAGTAAAATCTGGCCGGAAATGAATAGAACAACCTGAATAACTTTTTCCTGTGACACTTAGAGCAGAGGTCGTGAAATCAAAAGTAGAGAAATAAATACTTTCCGCCGAACTTAATGTATAAACATTCGGACTGGTATTATTGATGGAGAACTTAGTAATATCTGTGGCAGATGTTCGGGTTTGATAAGTGACATGAACAGGAGTATTTCTTGTAATATAAACATTATTATCAAGGGCAATATTAACTAAACCAGTATTATAGTTAATATTACTAGCTGGATCAACATAAGGATAAGGGATATTATACCCTTCATTAGGATAAAGACTATTGGTTTGTTCCAATTGTCTTCCGACTAATTGAGTGTTATTAGCAGGATTTCCCCATACTGTATAATCATATGTTCGAGCAGCCAGATAATTAAGATCGATGGGTAATCCTACGAAGAAGCTATTATTTCCTTGTGAACCGGTATAAGGATCAATTCTATTGTACCAGCGATAGGTTTGATTGTATTGAACTGCACTTTGATATGCCCAATATGCTCCTGGTGCCATATTCAATGCAGTAATAGTTTTAAATGAAATAGATAATGATTCAGGAATGATATTATTATCCAATTGTAATTGTAAAGTATTGGCAGGATTTTGCATATAATATGCAACATAATCCTTCTTTAATGCTGAATAATAGGCAGAAGTACAAACAATCTGACAATTATAACTACTTGGAGCAATAAGAGTTGGACTGGTATTAAGTTTTCTAAATTGTTCTTTAGAAATATCATCATTAATAACGAAAGGGGGAAGGAAACCGGAACTGACAACGATGGAATGGTTATCTAGTTTAGTTATGGCAGGATGAACATGGGTGGGAAAGACGGTGAAGGCAGAAACACCCGCAGAGAAAGAACCGTACAGATATTGATCAGGAGATTTAACTGTCCATGTTAAAGGGAAATTATCAGGAAGATTAATGAAACAAGAAGGAGTGGTAAAAGTAGTGTACGGCGGATTAACATTTTGTAATCCATAAGTGGAATCGAGGCTGAAACGTTCCACCCCAACATCATAATTACTATTAAAGAAATAAAGGCCGAGACGTTCTTGAACGGCAGCAACATCAATAGGATTCAAAGTAATTTGTAATACTTCTGTCGGAAATCCACTTAAAGCTGAAACACTATTGATAATCATTACCTTTATTTATTAACGATAGAAACCGGAGATGGATTATGATATATAGTAATAATGTTATTCTGGATCATTTTATTAATTTTAATTTATTCTTTTGGCGGTTTTTATTTTATGCGGGATTACTATCAAAGATGTTATCTTTCAGGAAGTTTACCTTTTAATGGTTCAATGATAAAATTCGTAGGATTTTCTTTGATGTTGGGAGTTTTCACGGCATATTTGTGTATTGTTTCGTTTGTTGTGATATTTTGGCGGTTGTTGAACGAAATTTGTAAAAAATAATTGACATTGGATAATATAGGTGATATAGTGAATGGCACTGGTAAGCCTCTCTCATCAGGAGGCGGATGATGAAGAACACTGAAAATATACAAAATTGTTAATTTGAAAACATAATAATCTAGTAAAAAGTTTTCCTTTTTGTAGAAAATAAGAGAATGTTCATCCAGTGTAACCATTTCAGAAAATAATTAAAAAATAATTGACATGAAGAATAAATATGGTAACGTATAGACGTTGTTAGTTGGTAGTAGTTCTTGATAAAGCATTCCTACGAGATGAACATCTGGCTAAAATAATCAAGAGGGTCTTGATGTTGATGCCGCTTAATTTGGACAAAAATAAGATGCTGTGAATGTTAGCAAAATTCGTAACAAAGGTAAATTTAAATAGCAGGGTAGAGAAACAGTTGATCTCGTCGGGTTCATATTCCGAAGGCTACTCAAAAGCGCATAATTGGTGCAACACCAGCCCCTGCAACCATTCAATAAAAATATCAAATTCTTTTTGGACAAATTTGGGATTAAATTTACCCATGTCTTTTATGGTGTACGCGGTATAACCAACCTTTTCTATTTCGCTAATTTTTATTTTATCTCTGTTTTGAACTTGAGCGACCGAATGTTTATCTTTAATTTTCTTATAGTGCCATGCTCCGTTCCATAGTATAGCGATTCCGTAGTATGGAATAATTACATCTGCGTCCCACCCATTAAAAATAGGTTGATTTGTTTTAATATGTAGTCCGACTTGTTCGCATTTCTCCGCAAAAAGCGTTTCATTCTTGCTTCTTCTTGTGTGCTTTTGAGAAGCGGCAGAGTTTCGACCACCTCTTCGTGCTCCGTCTAACCTAATAGAATTAGTGCATTCTATGCTACAGGTTTTCTTTAAACGGGTAGTTGCGATAAAATCTTTCTTACAGCACTCGCATTTCTTAAGAATATTGAAAAACGAACTAGGTTTTTTATATAGAGGTTTGCATTCGGTACAAACCCTGCCATTTTTTCGAGAATTTGGTGAAACAGTAATGTTATTATTACAGTTAACACAATTTGTTTCTATAAATTTACCCTTTAATGTAAATCCTTTTTTAATACGTTCCGCATTATTATGGATTGCTCCACAAGATAATGAACAAAATAAACTATTTTTATATTTAACGAGATAGGGGGTATTACATTGTTTACATTCTGCATATTTGTGTTCTTTTTAGGCGGAACATAATTTTTAAAATTACAATGAAATTTTCCATTACAGGATTTAGAACAAAATAAATTAGGTTGTCCAGGTTTATCAGAAAAGAAAGTATTACAGAATTTACAATTAGCCACAAAGATATTTACCTTGACATTTGGTTAAATCACTAGTATAGTTCTATTAAGTCAGTGCGATTCTGACACGTTTGCAACATCATTCAATAATAAATAATAATAAATAATATGAAAAAAGTATCATTGTTTTCGAATATTTCATCGAAAACATTAACTAATTATGAATTACATAATAGAGCATTTAAACCTACTTTCTATCTTGAATTGGAAGGAGAAGAATTTAAGTCCCAATATAAATTAGAGGTTGAATCTTTTTATACATTATATAATTCTTTTAAAAAATGTGCGGAAATATTTGAAAATTACGAGAGAAAATTATCCGATTATAATATCGCAAAAAATCTCGGAAAGAAATTTGAATATACTGGTGAAGTTGATTTTGGCGGAGGTATAGGAAGATATACAATAGTTTCTTCGGAAACTTCGGAAGAAGAAATTAATAAGTTGATTTTAGATGCAGCACATACCAATAGTCAAAGTGCATATGTGTCAAGATACAGTATTACCAATATTCAATAATAACCAATAATTAAAAAATATGTTTAATAAAATCTTCAAATTCCTCGGAATTGGAAATAAACGATCTATGGGAGGACGGGTTAAACCCTCCAATATATACCCTGTCCCTCTTCCGCATGAATATGTTGAACCGGAAAATACTACTTCTAAGTCTTTAACTGAAAAGGTTTTGAAGGATTTGGATGCTTGTCCAGCTTATCAGTGGAGTCGAGAACGTTTAAAGTATAATTATTGGAGTTTTAACACATTACCATATTGTTTAGTAGTAGATGATGTTCAACGTTTAGCATTTCCGACTACTTTAGAATCTAAGTATAACTCTTTACAAGAAGTGTTGACCGAAAAACATCAGAAAGAGATTTATAAGAAATTCTGCGAACAACAGAGACAACACGAAACTACACTTTCCCTAAAAGAACAAAACGAACTATTACAGCTTTTTAAGCTTAGGTAAATAATTCTATGAAGTTTAAAGATTTCTTTAACGAAAGAGAATTATTAGCAGAATATAAAGTTAATATAAGTAATGGAGCAGAATGGTCCAGGTTAATTCCTAAACAGTTAGACAATATTAGTAAATTGATTGGGCTTGAGCTTAATTCTAAATTTCCTTGGTTTATTTTTAATATTGACGGACAAGAATATATTTGTGGTTATATTACCATTAATCATAATTTTACTTTCTTTAATTTGACTCAAGCAATAGAAGCGAGGGAAATATCCTTAGCCGATCTTTCAGTATTATCTAAAAATAGTATAATTAAATTTATTAATACTATTTGTTCTATTTTAGAATGGTTAAGCCGAAAGAACATTAATAAATTTGTTTTTCAACATGACGATAAAAAACGAACAGATTTATATTTGAAATTCTTAGAAAAGAGTTTACCTTCATTTCTACCTGAGTTTAAGGTAATGAAGATGGATAAAAGAATTCTTTTATATAGGCCATTAGGAGATGATTTAAGATTAGATGAATCCTTTAAAGGTGAAATATTTAGACGAGACGAAGAAAGAGGATTAAGTATGTTTAGAAACTTTAAACCTTATACTTTTCAAAAATACAATTCATGAAATATCGAAGTTTATTTATTTCCGACGTTCATTTAGGCGTTCAGCATACTCATTTGGATAAACTTTTAAAAGTTCTAAAAGATAATGAATTTGAATATTTGTATTTGGTTGGAGATATTGTTGATTTCTGGAAATTAAGAAGAAAACTAGAATGGGGAGAATTAGAAAACACTTTTATTCAAAAGATTTTCCGATTAGCCCGAAAAGGTGTTAAGATATATTATCAACCGGGGAATCATGATTGGGAAATGGAAAAATTCCAAGATCAACATTTTGGTAATATTGAAATTCTAGAAAGAATTGTTCACACCACTTTACAAGGAGAAAAGATATTAATTCTTCATGGACATCAATTTGATGGAATTGTGGAACATAATAAATGGATTCAACATTTAGGATCAGTGTTATATGAATGGCTACTGGTTTTCAATGTTAATTTCAATTGGATTAGATATAAATTAGGATTAGGATATTGGTCTATCAGCAAATATCTTAAAAGTAAGACGAAGGAAGCAGTTAATTATGTTTCTAAGTATGAAGAAACTTTAATTGAATATGCAAAAAGTCACCATGTTAATAGTATCATGTGCGGACATATTCATACCCCCGCTCTTAATAGAGGCACGATCAACTATTATAATACAGGCGATTGGGTTGAGAATTCTTCTTTTCTTGTTGAAGATTTGAATGGTAATGTTATATTGATGGAAGTCTAATACAAAAATAATAAATGAAATTTAAAACACTATATGCTCGCACCAGCACAGGTGCCATCCAAGAATGGACAATTCTTGTCGAAGATAACTATTATTATACCATTTATGGTCAAAAAGATGGACAATTAGTTACTACGCTTCCTTCTTATTGCGAAGGAAAGAATATTGGTAAAAAGAACGAAACTTCTCCAAACGCCCAAGCTCTTAAAGAAGCAAAAGCAATTTATAATAAAAAACTAAAAGAAGGTTATAAAGAAAACGTAGAAGATATTGATGAAGAAACTTTCTTTCAACCAATGTTGGCAAAGAAATTCGTTGACTATCAACATAAAGTTGTTTATCCGGTAATCGTAGACAATAAACTTAACGGTATAAGAATTATTCTTAAGAAAGATGGTGCATTTTCTCGAACAGGAGAAGAGTTTCATTGTCTTGATCATATTAAAGAGGAATTAGCTCCTTTATTTGAAAGGTATCCTTCTCTTATTTTAGATGGAGAATTATATAATGAATCATTAAAAAATGAGCTTAATGCTATCGCTTCATTAGTAAGCGTTAATCGTAAAGAATTAGATGTTACAGAGGACGATAGAGAAAATGCAAAGAGGTTAGTTCAATTCCATGTATATGATGGATATAATTTCTATGACACTGATCTTAATTATCGAGTCTTAAGAGAAACAGATCATGTTTTTCGTAGAATGGGTATTAGAACAATGTTTGAATCAATATCATTATCATTAAAGTACACCTTTGCGCATCCTTATGCAATGGTTGATTCTTTTGAAGAAATTGCTGCAATGATGGAAGTGGTTAAACAAGAAAAACGAGAAGGCTTAGTTATTAAAAATCCTAATGCTCCTTATGAAAATAAACGTTCCAAACACATGCTTAAACTTAAAGTGTTTATGGATGAAGAATTTGAAGTAGTTGGCTTCTTAGAAGGAACTGGTAATTGGGCAGGAAAAGTTAAGAAAGTAGTTTGTAAGCTCAATGTTCCTGCTACTAATGGTAAAACTACATTTGAATCTAATATTAGAGGTTCCATGCCTCAATTAGAAGAATTATGGAATAACCGGGATCAACATATCGGTAAAAAAGTAACAGTTGACTTCCAAGAGTATTCGCCCTACTCGATTCCCCTTATTCCTTATTGTGAACCGTTTTTTAGAGATTATGAATGATATAGTCCGCATTTTCAAAAAAGATTTAGTTGATTTTGTTTTAAGACAAAACACCAAACGTATTCGTCAAACTTCGATTGATTTCTATAGACATGCAGAAGATGAAAAAGACTTCATATCTCTTGGAATATATCAAGATAGTACTTTATTTGGAGTAACCGCAGGAGAATTCAGTAATCAATTCGGTATTACTTTAATTGATGAACAATTTAGAAATAAAGGATATGGAACGCTTCTTTTACAACATAAAATAAACTTCTTTCGTGAGAAGAAAATATCTTATAGAACTTTAGTAGCAGAGGATAATCTTCAAAGTAGAAGAATGTGTGAAAAAGTGAAACTATCAATTGTTGATATTACAGAAGGAATGCGCTCATCAGGAAAATATAACATATATCACTATATTGACAAAAATTATGAATAAAGAAACTTTCAATGACATAGATAAAGAACTTTTTAAGCAATGTAAAAAGTTCTTGCCTTCTCTCCAGAAAGATGATAGTTTGGTTGATACATTAAGTTTAATGTTAGACGAGATTAAAAAAGAAATGGAAAGAGTTAGAGGAAAAGTATGATTACAGAAAAACAATTAATTGAATTACACAATAAAGGCACAGTTTCTAAATTTGAGAGTTTTTATTATGTTCTAATTGATACAATTCCAACTTATTCAGATATTATGAAAGCCAATTCATTACAGATTGCATTATCTGAATGGATGGAAATTTATTATATCAGATATGGAAAATTGGTAAAAAAAGGAATTCCGTATGGTGTTCCTATTATTTCCGAAGAAGAATGTTATGCAATGGGATTATGAAAGCAGTTGATATTTATATTCATCCTTCTAATTTTATGAAGGAAGGAACACCAGTAAAAACTCATATTCTTTCTTATTTGCCTAAGAAAGATATTCCTGTTAATTTTATAGTATCTAACAGAGATTTAAATAATTTACAGCAGGCATTAGCTGAAATGAATATTCGTAACAAGTATGAATTTGATATTTATCAATCAGAAACACGGCAAGAAGCTTCTGATAGAGTTAAGAAGATTGTACCTAAAGGACGTGTTCCGTCTTGGATGATTGATGCAGCCTTGCGTCAATTCAATAAAGAATTGAAGTAAACAATATTATGAACGAAACCAATGAATATTTGCTTAAAAAAGAAAAAGATTTTTATATTCTTAGAGATGCAATGATCGAATTGACGCTTGCTCCTTTTGATGATCCTGATTGGTTCAGACAAAGAGCAAGAGCAGTATTAATCGAAATTGGATATATTGTAGAATAATATGAACGACGATAGAACAGAAAATGAATTACCTATCCCTTTATGGGAACACATTATCTTATTCACAGAGGAAGAAGTGAAATTGGTAAATTGGGATAAAGTTTTTGACGAATGGTAAAAATATGAATTTAGTAAAAATATTATCCTTATTAGGTCTTTCCAAGAAAGAGGCGGTTCTTCGTTTAAGAAATAATCAAATTCGAATCAATGGGGAAATACATAATCTTAACGATCTTCTGAAAGTAGAAGATAAATATATTGATCCTCCTCATACAGCATATTGTCAGATTTGTTGGAAATTTTTATTTAAAAAATGAATACTTTAGTAGAACTATCTAGTTTTAAGAATGGGCTTCCTTATGCTTTTGATAAAAAAATGGTTTGCCCGTTATGTAGTATTTCGACTATCTCTAATTGGAAATCCGAAAGACAAATTAACGAACCCGTTTTTCTAATAATCAGAACGAATAAAACTACTAATCAGAAATTTTTAGGTTGTCCGAATTTTCCTAAATGTAAACATTCTGATGATATTCTTTCTATTAGAAAAGAGAAACAAGAAAATGAGAGATTTAATTTCGATTGGAATGATGAATTAAGAGATTTTTAACTTGACTCAACTTCTTCTTGTGTTATTATACAAATATAACCTTCATTCCTTACCAGTTTAAATAGAAAATATGGAACCATATAGATACTCACCTTTCGATAAAAATAGTTGTTTTCGATTACATAATCCTGAAAATAATGTAACACAACAAAATACACAGTATCATCATAGAGATGAAGAATATTCTGAATGTGATATAGAAGAAGAGGCTAAGATGATGTTTTCGTGGTTTGGAATTAAGATAGAAACATAATTTTATGACTTATAAACAATGGTTTTTAGATAAATTTAAAGCCTATCCTGGTGCTTCTTGTCGTTTTGACTTCATTCTGGAAAGTTTAGTCAAAAGAAAAGGGTTTCATGGGTTTATTCCAAAATTAGAAGAACCTTGTTTCCGTTGTTCTGGTTATGGCGGTTATAAGGTTTCAAGTGGTCCATATGATTGTTGTGATTGGGAAACTTGTGATTTATGTAAAGGATCAGGTAAGTTGCTTAAACATTATTATAAAACTTGGTTCAAGGAATTTAAAGAAAAAGAAAAAGAACGAAAACTTAAAGAGAGAAATATTGCTAAGGAGTTGACCCGAATTAAATCGAAGATTACTAAAAAAGAATTAGAATTTTTATTGACCCATATCGAAAAATGATTACGAAAGAACAATTAAGTTTTAGTTTTGATACGAGTCATTTGAAATGGACTCCTGTTCCTGATTATCCTTCCACTATTGACGAAAATGTAACAGAGGAAGATATTCAAAAAGCCATTGATTTACATCGTTCAAAATGTAAAGAACGTTATGATGCTTATAGAGATTTGTTAGATTCCTTATGAAACAAGAACACATTCAACATTATTTGGAAGATTTAAAATCAACTTGGGATTTTACTCAGGAAGAATTAAATGATATTAGAGATAAAATGGCTAATTATGCATTAGCTGCTCTCATGGATTCAAAAGTGAGAGAAGAAGCATTTGAAATTTGTAAAGAATATTAACATGAAAAATTTGTAAAATAATATGGGATTCATGGCAGAACGATCCGAAGATAAATGGTTAAATTTAACCTCAACAGAATCAATTATGAAAAATTTATTTTTAGTTGTATATGATAGTGACCAATCTCCTATTGGGATTTTTGATTATGCAACTTTATGTATAGAGTTTAACATTTCTCGAACAGAAGAAGAATTAACTATGGTTTATCGTTGGTATCGAGAATATTACAATGAAACTTTGATTAATGTTATTCATATTAGAGGAAATAGATGGTTGCCTTAATAATATGTTTTCTTTAAAAGCTATACCCCCTGAACATGAAGATACTTCAATTGTTCGTGTTAAAACATCTGCATGGATTTCTGATAAAGGAATTATCTCTCTAAGAAAAGATATTATTCCCGTTAAACGAAAGTCTAAAGGTTATCAAATCTTACAAGAAGATGCGGCAAATATTGGTGCATTGGATGTTGTCGATAAGATTATCAATCTAGATGAAATCTCTGATGGATTATATGAAGTAATAACTGTTAATGAATTTCGAGATTGGGAAAGCGGTTATATAGAAGATTATGACTATAAGTTAATTCCTTTCGATAATAAGTAAAATATTATGAATAAAAGAACCTTTATTAAAAATTTATCATTAACAGTATTAACAAGTTTATTACCTAATATTGCTATCTCTTCTCAATCATATAATGTTCCTACGAAAGAAATTATGACGAAGTGGTATCCTATATTAGCATTCAAAGATAATACTATTAATCCCTTAGTTAAACTAGAAACAGCTATTCCTTTAAAGGATCAAGAGTATATCTATGATTATTCTTTCCTTATTCCAAAGGAACAAGTGTATCAATGTGTGAACGAAATGGAGACGCTTGAAATTAAATGTAAAGCTTTAGAGAAATTAGAATTATCCCGACAAATTAGAAGAGTACTACATTTAGGTATTCCTTCAATTCGTCGTAGATTTGGTAAAAAAGATAATATAGAAACCGATTCTTTGATTCTTTTTAAAGAGGTAAACGAGAAAGGTATTTTAGTTAATTTAGAAAAATCTAAATGGGATGATCTTTTTATTAGTTGGAATGCATGGATACTCGCAAAAGATATTACTTCTTGGACTTCTATGCCATATGATACCGTCTTCGTTGATTATATCAGGGACGAACAATATCGGTTGACACCAGTGAATAAGGTGGTATAATCCTTCATGAACCTTTCTGCTCTTCTAAAGAAACTTGCTATTTTTAATCATATTGAAGATAGTCCTTCTGAACAAAAATTTAAACCTGTGAAAACATCCACCCTCCGTGAATTAGTAGATAACTATCTAATTGCTGAAACCCTTGAAGATAAAGAGCGTCTTTTAAAGTTAATTAAAGATCGTTTGGAAGATTTTTTCGATAAAGTTTATCAGTTATATAAGGCTCATGGAGTTGTTCCGATAAAATGGAATTTTTATCAGGGTAAACCTAGTTCCGCTTATTCCTCTTATGGATATGGTTATTGGACAAACCTTCATATCGGAATTAATAAAATTTATCATGAACATCGTTCTGGTTACTCATATAATAATGTTATCGCTGAATGGTTTACTATTGATGAAGTAGATAATTTTGGTTCATGCGAATTACAAGTGGGACTTAAAAAGAAACAAATTGAGCTTCTTCAACAAGAAGTAGAGGAGATTAAAAGTAGATGTCCTGCCACTATCAAAGAAAAAGAACAAAAAATAGAGAAACTTAAAAAGGCGCTTGACACTGGTAAATAAAGTGGTATAATAACTCTCATTAAGACGGTGTAGTTTATTGGTAAAACAGTCCCCTTTCACGGGACTGAACCGAGTTCGATTCTCGGCTCCGTCGCCAATTTAAACAAATTCAATAATGAATAGTAAAGAAACATTAGAACAAGTTCGTAATCTCTTATCCCGAATGTGGTTTCACGATCAAGACGGTTCTACATTATATCCTGTTCCCGCTAGATATTGGGATTCCCCTACTCATTTCGATTGGGCGAAATATTCCCAAGCCCGTAATAGTTACGAAGAAATTCATAATAAAGAGGCTAATGAATCCTTTCTTTTTGAAATCATTCATAATGAAGTTCTACCTTTAATTGATAAACAACTTTCAAATTTGACTAATAATGAATAGTAAATTTGAAACCAATCATCCTGCTAAGTTTGGATATTACTGGATCAAGAAAAACGAAGATGCTTGTTTTGAGCTTTATAAATTAACTCCTTCAAAACAATTTACAAACGATAATAGAAGTGTCGAAATTTGGGAATGTCCCGGAATAGGGCGAACATATCTTGATTGGAATAATTTTCCTTCTTGGCAATGGATTCCAATAGAATTGCCAGCTAACAGCTCCTAATATATGATATTTCTACGAAAGAAAGATAATAGTGAAGTTATTCACAACATCTGGCGTGCCATTCATACAGGAGAAGATGTTGTCATTGACGATTTAGATATTTTAGATACGATCATCTTTGATCCTGATTGCCCTTCTGATTTAAGATTTAAAGGTAGAAATGAATATACTCTTGGACTTACCAGTGTTAAAGGTATGAGAGAGTTTGGATATGACGTTTTAGAATAAAATGAAAACTTTAATAACAGGACATAGATTACATAAACTGTTATCGTATGATATTGAATGGATCAAACTGGCTATTGGAGAAGCATTAGATTCCACATTTCTTGATTATACAACTTATGGTCTATCAGGAATGGCAAGTGGCGTTGATTTATGGTTCTGCAAAGAATTAAAAGAAAGAGTGATACCTTATGCTGCCTGTATTCCATTTGAAGGGCAAGAGGAAACGATGGATGAAGAGTCTGCTACTTGGAGACGGATTTTAATCAAACGTGCAGCAGAAGTGCTTTCTATTAGAAATTCAGCCATGGTGGAGAAAGCTGATGCTGCCTTAGTAGTTTGGGATGGAAACAAAGGCGGAACACATAATGTTTTTCAACAATTGGTAGAACATAATAAACCTTTCGTTTGGATCAATCCTGTCGGAAAAAAGATTTTTGAAATAAGATGAGAACCCAACGACAACTAGAAGCCATTGAAGAATTGAAACAATGGATTAAAAAATATGATGTGGAATTTGAAGCTGATGATCCTCTTTGTTCCGTATATGCAGTGTTTAATGGTATTGATGGGCCACATAGACTTCTTTGGTTAAAGAGAGAAATACTTTTTAAAGATGAAACAGAATAATCTTTGTGTTATATTAGTTCATCATGAAAACAGAAAATGTTAAACTAACTGGCAATATCACCGCCGCTCATGGCAACGGTTTCTATCGTGTCCAATGTGATAAACTCCCCAATGGAGTTATTTGCACCCTTGCAGGTAAAATGTCTAAAGGTTACAATAAACCTGATGTAGGCGATAATGTCAAATTTGAAGTAAGTCCCACTGATGTATCAAAAGGAAGAATCATTGCAAAATGGTAATTCTTCCTTAAAGATAAATAAAGGTATGAACTTCACAGAACATTTCCTTTTACACGAAAGACAACATTTTATTAAACTTGCTAAACTTACTGAAATTATCATTTCTAAGTTAGAAGAGAAAATTCGTCAGAAGAAAAACGGTGTTCGTTCAGGAACAACTTTCACTATTCCTATTGGAAAATTTTATGACTTAGATATTAAGTTTTATAAAGGATATTCTAGGCGAACCCATGCACAAAGAAAAGAACATGCATGGGGAGATACTAATGTTCAAGCCATTTATTATCCCGAAACCACCGAAACCAATGGAACAATTGAAATTTATTTCAATCCTGCAAAATCAGGAGAATATTATTATAAAGATAAAAAATTTGAAGACATTATAGATGGTTCTCTTCCTAAATTCATCAAAGATGCATTAAGACATGAAATTTCTCATGCATACGAAGATATAGTTAAAAACGTATCAAAATATAAAGAAAATGATTATTCCGTAACAAATGATTATTACAATCAAGATGAAGAATTAAATGCAAATCTAAGTCAATTCCTTAATTCTGAATTATCCGTTAATGCAGATATTATGTATAAAATTTCCGAAGGAGATATTAATGGAGCAGTAAATGCATATATCAGAAAACTTAAAACTTCTGAATTCATTAAACATGTTACTCCGCAAAATAAAATTTGGATCATTAAAACCATTTATACTTTTGTAACAGGTTTAGTTGAACAAAGCAAAGCCAAATTACCTTCTTAATTGTCATAATAAAGATTGAAAAATATCTAATTGTTGTTAATAAGTAGGAATTAATATGGCATTCCTCTCTGATATTCTTTTCATTCTAAAACGACGTGATGGTTATAATCCTCAAACAGATTACACCCATTCCTTAAGTACTGGACTTAGTAATTCTTGTTCTTTCATTGATACAATGTTGAAGAACAATGATGTTCTTTCTAATATTGAAATCGTCAATGATAATAATGATATTGACCGAGTTGTTACTCTTCATAAGCCAAGACGGGTTATTATAGAAGCCTTATGGGTTACGCCTGAAAAGTTTAAAGTTCTAAATAAACTACATCCAGATGTAATATGGGTTGTACGGCTTCATAGTGAAATTCCTTTCCTTGCCAATGAAGGTATTGCTATTCAATGGATCAATCAATATCTAACATATCCAAATGTCTATGTTGCTGCTAATTCAGATGTCATCTTTGAAGAACTTCAACATTATGTTAAATCATATAGAAAGGGATATAATAAAAAATTAGTTTATCTTCCTAATCATTATGAATTAAAAGATATAACAAAATATATTAAAATAATTGATAAAGATTGGATTGATGTTTCATGTTTTGGAGCAATCAGACCTTTGAAGAATCATATGATTCAAGCATTAGCGGCTTTGAAGTTTGCTAATAAGATTGGTAAGAAATTGAGATTTCATATTAATTCGGAAAGAACGGAACAAAAAGGTGATTCGATTTTAAAGAATTTGATTAGTTTCTTCGATGGATTAAAAGGGCAAGGGCATGAATTAGTGATGCATGAATGGAAGACTTATGAAGAATTTTTAATTTTGTGTAGAAGTATGGATATAGGAATGCAATGTAGTTTTTCTGAGACATTTAATATTGTTGCAGCGGACCATATTAATATGGGTGTGCCCGTGGTTGTTACTGATGAAATTCCTTGGGCATGTTCCTTGTTTACTGCCAATGCAACTAATAGTGATGATATTTGTAAGAAATTAAGAAGAGCATATAAATGGGCAGATTACAATGTTTACTTTAATAAGAAAAATATTAAAAAGTATAATGAAGAAGCAGAAGAATATTGGATGAAGTTTCTCTTGCATTAAGAGCGAATGAGGTTATGTTTGTGTATGACTGCGGAAAATTTTGAACAAACGCGACAATTCTTACAAGAGAACACCCAAACATACGATCAAGTAATTGAGGATATGAAGCAGCATAAAGAGCAATATAGTCCTACGGAAGGAAATATTGTTAGTTTTCTTCCTATTCTACATAATAAAAACGTATTGTTAATGCAATTCTATGGATATTCTATTAACTTGAATGCAGATGGAACGTGGATTTTTGAGGATACTGCTGGATAATATATGAAAAATCTTAAGAAAGTCGTGTGGTTCCATTACAACAAGCCCTATTCTAGAAAATACGGTGTTGATAAATGGACGGTTCATTGGCAAGGAAGTTGTCACATTGTCGATCAAATTCATTGTTATATTCCCACCTTTTCTAAAAATAGAAAAACTCAACCAAAAGTAGTAATGCGAGGAATGGCATCAGAAGTCCTCATAGAAGATGGAATAATTACCATTCGTTAACAATAAAAAAAAAGCCGGAAATTTCTTTCCGGCTTTTTTGTTTTTATATATTATAATTTATTAAGGTGTAGTAATGCCACAATTAGTTCCACCAGTATTATTAAGAATAGTATTCTCATAACCAGCATATACTAGATCAGTAGTAGATAATGCACTAGTATCAATTGAACCACTATCAAAATTGAGAACGGGACGCCACATTTGATATTGTAATCCAACAGTAAATTGAGTCTTTTGAATTTCAGTTTGATCATATTCAATAGGACCAACACTTTGAGGGAATACCCCAATTAAACGATACACACGTATGATTTTACACTGTGGAGACAGAACCGCTATGTCGATACTGGAAGAGTCACAAGGGAAGTTAAACTGCCCACAAGACGTATCCTCGTTGATGGTGGCAAAAGACCAGCGTTCAAAGGCATTACGCACAAGATAGTCACCAGGAGTAGAGAAGGTGATTTGCCATGGATTAGGTTCATAACTGGCTTGACCTGGAATCTTAAATTTAAATCCTTGATAAGGAATATCAATACTATCAATATTGCGACCTGGAATTGAGTAAGTGGTAGCATAAAGATAACCACCTGCTCCTACTGGATTATCAATTAATTCTGCCCTGACATAAGCAGGAACCCCAGGACCGACATCAAGAATACGCACTTGATTCTGTCTAGAGAAATCGTGTTGTTGAAAAATCTGTTTTGCTTTTTGAATAGAACCGAGAGCCATGATTATAATTATTTATCATGGTTTTCCTCATTTCAGAAAAAACAAAAAAACCATAAGAGGAACTAGCCCCTTATGGTTTTTTTGACTTATACTATTATCTGTTATTAACCGATATTAATATTTGTTTTTGTTGATTTCTTTTCTTCTGGTTTTTTAACCGGAAGGGTGATCTTAAGTAAACCATCTTCAAATACTGAAGAGATTTTACTTTGTTCAAAATGGTCGTCGATATACCATTTCTGTGTAATAGCCTTCTTACGAATAGACTCTTTCACATATTGAACGTCTTTAACTTTGTCATGTTTCTTGACAGAGAGAACAAGAGAACCATCCTCAATTGAGAGAGAAATGTCTTCTTTCTTGTATCCTGCAAGAGGAACTTCGACAATAAGATTACCTTCTTTGTTGTAATATTGATCAGTTGGATAGGGATCAGTATTTAATGAATTGAAGATACTTTGAAAATCTGATCCAAATAGATCAGAAACAAATTTATCTAATTCAGTTGTGCTTGTCCAAAATGGAAAAGCCCGATTTGTTAGGTTTAGTGTATTCATTTTTTGTTTGTTTTTGTTTATCAGATAATTTTCCCTTTCGGCAAAAATTATCCATAAAATCTTTTTTTATTTATTCGCTTTGCCAAATTTTATTTTTAAACATTTGGCGATTTTCTAGGCATTTAAAATATTGATTATTAAAGTTATCTTTTAACTTTTGCTCCCATGTTTCGATTTCCTTATAAGTTTTAAACTTTTTACAGAATTCAACTAATTCATTAAAATTATCAGATAAATGTGGTTGATTTATGCTCCATAATTCAGGAAATTGATTACCTGCCATAAAAGGATCAATAAAATTATGCCAAGACCATCCTTTATAATATTGAGCAATATAATAAAATTGTCCATATGCAATAACTCTAGTCTTCACCTTCGTCTCCTTCTCAGGAGGAACATAACCAACTACTTTCAATAATGGTTTTAATAAATTATACATAATTAAATTTTAAAAATAAAAGAGTTACTGAACAATTTACTGAAATCTTTCGAATAGTGATAGTATTGAATATCAAAATATCCTTTACCTTTATTGACTACTCTACAATTCATTCTATTGTGAATATTTCCATCAGTGATATATCTTACGTCTGTAAAAAATTCTTTAAGCTGCTTTAATAAATTATACATATTAGGTTAAATGATAATCAATTTCCGTAATATTTCTCGCTTCTTCTTGTTCACATGATAATGAATATTTCATAGGAATACCATTATTAACCTTTAAACAGGATCGCATATCTCCCGAAACAGTTTGAACATAATTATATAATGCCTTATAAGGAATATCATTTTCCGTAACTTCTTCCTTGAACAAGTCTTCTCCTACGTTGACAAATTTAATTGCATTACAAAAAGCAAACCAAAGAGACAATTCAGTGTCATTCATTTCTTTTGCAGGTTTAGCATGAGAACTATTCAAATTTAAGTCGAGAATTAACGGATTCATAGGGTTGTAAGGTTAGAGTTCCAATAAAGGGTAGATTACGTAGTTTTAGAGTTTTAACAAGGAATCCTCTAGCGGCTGGTTCCGTGCCATATTCAACAGTCCTTGGATCAATAAAAGCTTCTCCTAAGAAAGAATTGACCATGTTTTGAAGAGTAACTATTTCGGAATTACCTCGATTAGAAGCATTAAAAACTTCAAATGCTGCCTTAATTTTACGAGTTAATGTTTGAAAAAGTTCTCCATGTTTTGCCCAAAATTTAAATTGGTTTTCTTTCATAGAGACTTCACAATCTTTACACATGAATTCTCTGGCAAGTTTTTCTTCATCTCCCCAATAATCAAACCGGGCTTGATATTGATCAGGATTAAGAATCTTTTCTGTTGCACAGAATGCACAAGGAATAGTTCTATTCGTTCTAGTTAAACGCGGGCGTTCTTCTAAAATCTGTTTTGGTTCTTTTTTCTCTTTTCTTTTTCGTTGTTTCATTTCAGGAACAACGAATTCGCTAGTGTTTTCCATAAATTTTATAATTGTTCAAAGAATTGAAGATGAGCAAAATTGTTTTCGTCTTTATCGTCAATTGGTGGATATTCTTCTAACCAGACTGCGCACCAAGAACCATACACTTCACATTTAGAAACTGTATAAATTTCTCCTACTTTAAAATAATTTTTTACTCGTTCAATAATATTAGTAAAGTGAGGATAAACAAAGGCAGGAATGCCTTTAAATTTAAGTTTATCACCGGGTTTGGGCCAATTAGTTTTCATATTGTTAGTGTAAATCGTTCATGGGATAATCGTTAGCATCATTACATCCACAATTCCCACTACAACACGGGTTTTCCTTTGAAACTGAAGGAAATTTCAAAATATTATCAGTACGTTCTAGATAATCTTGATCTGTTTCATACCCTTTACTAGTGGGATTTTGGCACCATGTTGGACCCATTCCACAAGGGCAATTACTATTCGGACAAGAATAACACATGACCCCAGATAATTCTAATCCACATTTACTACATCCGGCTAATGTATGAGGTCGGGGAATTTCTACAGGAGGGCGGAAAGGAAAAGCTTTCATATGGTCATTCTTTTCTTTTTCGTGTTTCTTAAAAGCCTCTTGAATTTTTCTTGCTATTTCCGCTTGTGCATTATGCACTTCCGAACCATTATAATCTGCAATCATCTTTATTTCAGGAACAACCGTTTCAATGACAAACAACAAAACAATATCAGTATTAATATTCAACCACTGACTACTATGTTCGTCCTTAACTTTGATATAATAACTAAATGCATCAGTTACTTTCCATTGTTCCTTATAAAATGTTGGGTCGTTTTTACGATAAAATACCACTTCATGTCCTACTAATTTAGCAGTTTCTAAATTGACAAGACTTCCTGTATAATACTCTTCAATTGCTCTCTTTATATTGCTCATAATTATTATAAAATACCTTCTAGTATTCCCAGAAGATATACCAAGAACACAGTATTGTCAACGGATTCTTTGTTAAATTGTGACACATCGACACTCTTCAATTGCTCAATTGTGCCAACAATATCAATATCTCTTCCTCCTGACACATTAGTCATTGCCTGAATAAAGAAATCTCTCACTAATTCCCAATGATGAATAATATCTCTATTATTTTTACAAGTCTTAGCAGTAATATTTGCCAATTTATATTTCTTAATATCTTCTGGCTTAAAGTTTAAAGAAAATTTCCGAATAGTTTCTTTTAGTTGTTCTAGACTTGCCGATTCTTCTGCAACAGGAACTTCTGCTTGAATAGCAGAATTAGGTCGAAAATAGTGGATAGAACTATTTTGAATAGGATTAAAGTCTGGAATCAATCGAGACATTATAATGCATTAGTGTTGACCGGAGTTTGAACAGCAGCAGTAAGAAAAGTCACATGTACTGCATTTCTTTTCCCACAATTGCCACATTGATATTCCGTATCATTTAAATCTAAATTCATTGTTGCCACATTTCCACAATGCTGACATGCTGTATCAATAGCATATTGCTTAAAAGGCTTGCTATTATATTCATCTAATACTTTCTTAATCGTATATTTCTCGTAAAAGAAATTACTAATTTTAGGAAGTATTAGTTGTAGACCAATTAAGGAATAGAAAATGTGCCAAAAGGGATATGCAAGAAAATACTGTAATCCTAATGCTAATGATGCTGCGATTAATGCAACAAGACACAAGGATACTAATACTATTAATATTCTTTTAGAGGTTTTCATGAATTACTTGGATGGTTCAGAGAGGATTTGAGTAACTCCTTGTTTACAGAAAGAACCGCAATTGGTGCAGCGCCATGTACAATTCATTACTTTCTTTCCAGAGGATTCAGTGACTGATTGTTCTCTGCCGTACACCGTACCGCTACAACTTTGACATCTAATGGGGACATTTCTAATAAGGTTCATATTTTTCTATTTATTATCGAATGGCTCGAATATCTTCTTCAATCTGACATAGTCAGCATATTGTTGTTTTCTGCGTTTTTCTTCTTGCCATTTATATACATCCGTTCGTTTAAGGAATTCCTCATCTGTTTCTTTTCGATGTCCCACAAATATTAATTTGAGAGATTCGTAATCATAGCTTAACTTAATCTTATTAAGACCTTGTTTTGCTCCTTGTCTCGCCGCTTTTTCAAAAAGATTTCGCAATAAAGAAACTGCTTCTTCTTCATATACATCATCAAATTCAAAATTGTTTAGTTCACAAATTTCAAGTTGTTTAATTTCTTTTTCCATATTTTTTTATAGTGAAAGGTTATCTATCCAATTCTCGCAATCTTGATCATTGGTGATTTTAGAGAATAATTGTTGCCAAGAACCAATTTGTCTTAATACACTTGTTCCGCCATATTCATTCATCAAATCAATAAATTCTTTACGATTGAATTTACTATCTCTCTGTTCGTTGATCTGTTGTTCCGCATGAAGCATATCATCTGAACAATTCTTCATTCCGTAAGAAATGTCAACGACCTTTAAATTATTTCTAATTAATTCTTTCTGTTCGTCCGTCAGTTTATCATATTCTTCTAAAGAACTTTTATTAATTTCTTCTGCAAGGGTACATGCTCTCTTATCCCCAAATTTAGGCAATCCTTCAATGTTATCGGAAACATCTCCTTTAATTGCTTTGAATAGAATATAACTTTCCAAAGAACAACCTGCAAACTCCACAAAATTATTAATATCAACTATTCCTCGATTAGGAAGCAATTGATCAGTTTTATGAGAAACTAATTGTAATAAATCTCTATCCGAAGAAACAATTAAATTATTTCCTTCTAATACAGAACAAAGATAATAAATGACATCGTCTCCTTCCAGACTATATGGTAATATAGTTTTAATTCCAAGGGTATTACAAATATTAATTATAATAGGGAAATACGTGTGAATCTGTCTAGTATCGTCTGATTCAACACGTTGTTCTTTGTAAGAGGAAACTAAGGTTCTACGAAAGTTAACGGCATCTGGATTGGAACGTTTATCCCATGTGATATAAACATTGTTTGGGGTATATTCTTCCATGAGATTCTTAAGCATTGTTAAGAATTTATGAATTGGGGCAATATTTAAACCATTATGAAATTTAGGATATTTCTTTTGAGCAAAATATGCACGATATAAAAAATTGTTTCCATCTATGATAAGATTGTTATACATGGAGACAACTTACTCTTTAGTTTGGGTTTTGCAATTTATTATTTTCCCAAACGGCATGCATTTCTTGAACAATATTATGTGGTAAAATCTCAATAAAAACTATATCTTTTTCTTTAATTCGTTTATCCAATTCGGATTTTGGTAAGGAGAAATTGATATTTCCATCAATTAAAAGTTTTACTCCTTCGATATTTTTGTCATTTTCTTCTAAACAAATTAGGCCAACTCCTCTTTGGTGAATATCTTCGTTTAAATTGACGGTTATACCGTAAGCAACATTTTTGTATTTCGAGCGAAACATATTGTTTTATTATTTATTTAAAGATTGAAAAGAGGTAAAGGAAGTGATAAAGTACTACTCTATGTATAATACTATAGCAGGCAATTATGTCAAGGTAACAGTGGGAAATCAAGTATTTGAAATTCCGTCCGATAAAGCACAAGAAGTATTTTCCTTACTATCAAGGTTACAAAGTATTTCTATTCATTCAGAAAACAATCCTTCCCCGGTTCTATCGTATCAAGGAAAATCGTTAATTTGTGGTTAATATGAAACAATTATATAAAGTTGGGGGATGGTCATGCTTACTGGTGGGTTTGTGGAGTATTTGGGGATTTGGAGCAGCAGCAATCTTTATTGGCTTGACATTGTTTGTCATCGGTGCTACATTAGATGATGCAAAATGCTACAAGTGAACAGTTACTATCTAATGTTTGGACATTAAAATATGCACCAACAACTATTGACGATCTTCTTCTATCCGAGGAAAATCGTCAATTTTTTTCATCCCTTACCGGATTAAATAATAATTTATTGTTCATCTCTAGCCCAGGAGGAGGGAAAACTTCCACAGCCAAAATTCTATCTAAGAAATTTTCTCCCTTCTCTTACATTTATATCAATGCATCAGAAGAAAATGGAATTGATGTAGTACGAACTAAGATTAGTAATTTCATTTCTATTCAATCATTCGATGGTAATCCTAAAGTGGTTATCCTTGATGAAATTGATGGAGCAACTACAAACTTTCAACAAGCATTGAGAGGCGTAATGGAAGAATACCTAGAAGATGTTAAATTTATTCTTACCGGAAACTTTAAACATAAAATTTTAGAAGCCATTCAAAGCAGATGTCAAACCTTTGATTTTTCTTTGAATATTAAAGACGTTTTTGCTCGAATGATTTATATTCTTAAGCAAGAAAAGATTACTATTCTTGAAGAAGATAAGAAAGCTCTTGTAACTCTTCTCAAGTCTCATTTTCCTGATATTCGTAAGACTATCAATGAATTACAAAAATGTTGTATTACAGGTAAATTCATTCCTAATATCAAGAAAGAAGAAACCCTTTCTTCTACTATTGTGGAAAGATTAAAAAATAAAACAAATGTGTGGGAAATTAGGAAATACGTGCTTGCGCATGAACAAGATTTCAATAGTGATTATCATTTCTTAATGAAGAAATTGTTTGATCATTATGTCTTAGAAGAGAATGCAGGAAAGGTATTATTGATTGTTGACGCCATGTATAAACACAGTATTGTTGCAGATGCAGAGGTAAACTTTGCAGGTCTTTTAATCAATTTAGCAAAATAAAATATGAAAGTTATTATCATTAATAATCCTGAAATTCTCTCTTCTATTAAGAACAATGTTGAACAGCTTCTTCTTGATATTGAAGAAGGAAAAGTTGCTCGATTAAAACATGCTCAAGATGATTGGAATAATTTATCTAGATTTGGGCAATGGTGGGATGAAAATTTTACCGCTACGTTTAAATCTAAAAAATATAAACTAATTTTGACTCAAAAATCAAATGATATGTGGTGTTTGGGTCAAAAGTTGATTTGTTTGGATTTTCTTAAGAAATTGAATTCAGGAAAAACGTCCTTTCAGTTTTCAGAAAGTGATTGTGAAAAATTATCAATTATGGATTTGTGGGAAAAGTATCCTGCCAAAACCGTTAAGAGGGATCATTAATATGCAAGAATTAAAATTATATTTTTTAAACCGGGTCAAATTTCTGTCTATTTTCGGTGGATTATCTGATGAAGAAGCATTGAAACTTTGGGAAAGTCCGTTAGAGTGGTGGAACCGAAACAACGATTATTCACAAAATATTTTACGGGATAATCTGAACACATTAAACACTATCAAAGAATTGATTAGAATTCTTCGAGACAAGAATGATCCTGAATTAAATGCAATCATTAAGAAATTAATAGATGTTTAATAAAAAATAATATATGGAAAATTATTTCATTTTTGTAGAACACCACGGATTTGATAAACTTAAATTTTATAAAATCCCATCCTCTATTCCGTATAGACAGTTAATTTCTTTAGGAGGATTTCGGAATCGGCAGCATCTCTTTATAAGGGAAACATGGTTTTACCATCTATTCCAAAATGAATATGAGGAAATGGTGCAAGGATTTAATAAGGCTGATAAGAATCATACATTATATACATTGTATCAAAATTATTTGAGTCTTCCTATTATTGATTGTATTGATCTTTATGATTTCTATGACAAAGTAGGATGGGATAAGAAAAAGAAGAAATTTATCAATCCTCAAAAATTATTTGCTCGCGCAGTAAATATGTATTATGAGACGTGTTACCCCTAGCTTTGTAGAAAATAATGAAAGAAATATTGCCATTTGGACAGAAATGCAAGTAGGCGGCATGGGCTTCGATATTATCAATGACACGAATTTTCATACAGGAAATTATTATGAAATAATTCCTCTTAGTACTACTGCTACAGTTGCATCTGCCACATTCTATCCAGGCTATTCAGGGAGTCCGTTACTTTCTGCTGTTCCTCTTCCTCAAGGACTTCGTTTTAAAGCAGATTTCACCGGGATTAAACTATCTTCGGGTTCAGTTGTAGGTTATTACCTGTACTAATTTTATATAAGGAATAGAAGTATTGGGGATATTCATTACTTCCTCCACAACGTATTTTTTGAAACGGATACAAAATCCGATTTTCTTCTTGTTTAAATTGATATTTTCCTTCAAAAATATCTTCAGATTTTTCGATAAAGCCTGTTAAGTTTTCCCATTCGGTTTCCATTTACATAATTTAGCATCTTGCCGAGCCAAAGTAAATAGTAATAATAATGGCGAATCAAGAAATTAAAATCTCTGCACTTTCTGCGAATAATAATTTAAATCAACAACACTCTTATTTTGTGATGTTGGATACTGGAAACACTACGCAAAGTGTTAGTGGTTCAACCATGAAAACTCCTGGTAGTGCTCTATCTACAATGGTTTGGAGTAATTCTAGTCATTATGGATTAGATAGTTTAAAAGAAGTAACTAATGTTGTACAGACCTATAGTGGAAATACAAATCTCATTAGAAATGACATTTGGGGTTATCCTAATGATGCAGTGCGGATGACTCCTTATGAATGGGGTCAAGCTATTATAATGGCATCCAGTTCTAATAGCATTGTTAGATGGCATGCAAGAGAATCTTCATATGGAAACACTAATATATTAGGTGTTATTAATATTGTTACGGATGGATATACTTGGGTAACATATAATATAGGTCCACAAGAATATCCATTGCCTACTGGTTATCATTATTATGTTTATGCCGACAATAGTGATTATTCAGGATATGTATATGCTACCGATTCTGATATTTCTACTATTACGTTACGTTATAGTAGTGCTCCTCCTAGCGAGTTTTCCGGGGGAGGATATATTAGTGTTCCTTCATTATACAATCAAGTTCAAGCACAATCTAATGGTGTTTATATCAAAGCAGCTAACTGGACAGAAACACCAACATATAGCTATAATTGGTTGTTTGGCACGGATGGAACATTCAAGGTTCCTGCTCCTGGTATTATTGATCATAACAATAAACCAATTGGAAAAAGGACTTCCACTGTTTATGAAAACATAAACGAATCAGGAAATATTGGAGTAGATGCATCATCTTATGATGAATATGTCATTCCTTTGAGTGCATCGGGATTATCGGCTAATTTTCTTCCTCCTTCTAATGCATATGATTCACAAATAATTATGTGGAATATTCGGTATTTACATAATACGGATTCTGTAACTCTTGATTCACATTTCAGAGTACCAATGACGACCTTAAATTGGTCATTATCGGCAGGGCGAATGGATATTTTTGCGGCTAAGTATAATGGGCCTGATAATAAATGGGATGTAATTAGTTTTGCTCCTGGATATATTATTTTTTAATTAAATGGCAGATTTTTATTTTTATAATAATGGAAGCGGTGACACTGATTGGAACAATCCCAACAATTGGTGGCTGGATAGAGCTTATAGTAATCCAGTGGGAAGTGTTCCTACCCCTTCTTCCGGGCAACTAGTCGAAATTGATTCTAATTTAGATACCAATATTCCAAATTGGACGTTTGATGTATATATCGGCGTTGCATACGTTACTTTAACATTAGATGTTGGAAGTTTTGGTACAGTAACTTTGGGAGCTAATTCGGTGCTAACAATTCAGAGCGGAACGCTTACATTAGGCGGTAATCTTTCTAATGGGGGAACCATAGATTTAATTGGAGGGAATATTAGTATTCTAGAAGGTAGTATTAGTAATACATATAGTATCAATATATCTGTAGGAACAACACTATTGAATTATGGAGGAATATTAGATAATAGTGCAGGTTATCTGGTTAACTACGGAACCTTTAATAATTCAGGATTTTTTGCACAAGGCAACTTTTTTAATTATGGAACATATATTAACAACTATTATTATTACAATAATTTAGGAGAAACCGGTTGGAATGCGGGAAACTCTTGGTGGTTCGACCCTTCTTATAGTTTTCCAGTTGATGAAGTTCCTACTTTTATTCCAAATCAAGATGTTGCTAACATATATTCTAATATTGATACCAATATTCCACAAACATTAAATATTCCTGTCAATCTTTATGCAAATTTTACTATAGACACTAGCTTATGTTATATTTCTAGTGTTATTAATGTTTATAACTATAGTTTATTCATTATAAACAATTATGTGAATAATACAGGAACTATTAATTTATATAATTATTCTCAATTACAAAATTTTAGTCTTATAGAAAACAATAATAGTTTAATTGTTAATAACAATGGAACTTTTACTAATAATGGTAAGCTACAAAATAATCAATCAATACAGATATTAGATAATGGAACATTGACGAGCACGTCAGGATATTTTAATAATCTCGGTGTATTTTCTATATCTTGGGGAGCATTAATTTATATAGATCAAACAAAATATTTAGGAAATTTATTTTGTAATGGCGTATTTTCGGCATCATACATTTTTTATGACAATACTCTACAACAAGAGATTGCTTCCTTGGATTATGTGTCATATAATCCAGGTATATTTCTTAATATAGTTGCTCCTAGTACTTTAGGTAGTACCATATGTCCCATTATTAATTATAGTGCCTTAACATATACAGGGGATCAAGTGTTTTATCCTTTGATTAATAATGGTACTTTAACTACAACTAATACAGTGAATTTAAATCAACCGTTCACTAACAATGGTTCTGTTATCAACAACGGTTCTCTTACAATATCCAGCACATTTACTACAGTGCCCTCTGCAACCCTTATTAATAATGGAACATTTGCTTATGGAAGTTATACAACAAATTTTAAAGGACCGATTTATCCACAAGTTCCTTCTTCTGCATCATGGGGGAATATTTTCATCTAAAAGTTAAAACGAAATGATAAATAGATACTAAGATCATGGCTCAAATTACTTCTTCAACTCCTATCAGTGCTGCTCCTTTTAATCAATATTGGGTTCAGTCTTTAAACATCAATGGTTCTCCTGCCGGTAAAACAACTGCAACTGTTATGCTTAAACCCTTCAATGGTACATTAACTCTTGATTCTTTCAAGGTTCTAAACATTCCTGATGTATTTGGGCTTGCTGCCACTGATCCAACTTTTGCTGCCGTAGTTACTAGCTTAATCAACGAAATTGAACGTCAGGCAAAACTTAAAGGTGTAATTTCTTAAACAGCAACAGGCATTGTTACTTTGCCCAAAGATTGATAGTTTTCTAAAATAGAATCAGAATATTGCCAATCAAAAATGTTAGTAAAATTCGGAGTTTGAATTCGTGGTAATTCAAACTCCGTTTTTCTTTTTAAGATTTCTTCAACTCCATCCAATTGATTTTCATAGATATGAACATTGGAAAGAAATCCGGTTAACATACCTTCTTCCAGGCATGATTCTTTTGCAAGAATATTTCATTTATTAAAGGGAATACCATAAATATAATCATGGACAAGATAAAAGGAATATATGCAATAGTTAATATAGTAAATCATAAAAAATACATAGGTAGTTCGAAAAATATTAAGAAAAGATGGACTTCGCACAAAACTCGCCTCAATAGTAATATACATCATTCGGATTTCATGCAAAGAGCATGGAACAAATACGGTAAAGACAATTTCAAGTTAACGATATTGGAAGTTTTAGATGTAGAAAGTAGTGCTAATGATTTGTTTGCTAAAGAACAAGAATGGATTAATAAGTTAAATCCAGAATATAATGTAGGATCAGTTGGCGGGGGAGATAATTTGACTAATCATCCTCGTCGAGAGGAAATTATTGAAAAAATAACTAAATCTTCTCAAGAAAGAATGGATAATATGACCGAAGAGGATAAAGAGAAAATGCGTCAAAATTCTTTAGGTGATAAAAATCCTAATTGGAGAGGTGGAATATCAAAGATTAAAGGAGCATGTGTGGATTGCGGAACAGAAATTTGGAAAGATCGTATAAGATGTGTTCTATGTTCAAAAAAAGGAACAAATAACCCTTTTTTCGGAAAACAGCATTCTGAAGAAACAAAAAAGAAAATGACAGATTCCCATAAAGGTAAACCTAATATTGCACAACGTAAAGCAATTATTATAGATGGTGTATATTACGCATCATATAATGATGCAGCGTTAGCATTAGGAGTAACGGGTGCTATGATTACATATAGAGTGAAAAAGAATACACCTGGTTATATAACCGTTCCCAATAAGTCATAATTTAAATGCTTCGATGCTATATTGAAACGGGTTTCCATTAATCTGCTTAACAAGATTAAGCATTTCTTCAGCAATTTCCCTAATTTCTAATTGGGCATCTAATTTATTACGTAATCCTTGAAAATGTATAAATGATCGCCAGTTAAACATTACGTCAATTTGTATTTGACTGTTATATGTTTTGAAAAAACGAGCTGATTCTTTTGCACGTTTTCGCCCTATTACAGGTTCTAAATCTTTTAATGCTGAATGATATAATCTATTACTTAATTCAGTGTATTCTTGAAGAAGAGTTGCCCAGTCCTTATTTTCAAAAGTATCATTGGTGGTATCATCTGAATTTATATGAAAATATGACGATGATTGAACATTTTTCCAATCATTAGGAATATAGAATTTATCTTCTTTCAATTCTTTATATCTAGCACTTTCGCCATTTATAGAAACTCCGATTCTATGTTTAAGAAAATGAATATGAGAAGCAATATCGCTATCTACAAGAAAATGTAAAGAACTCTTTTCAAAAGGAGTATGATGCCCTTTTTCCGCTAACATTTTTAAAATAGCAGGGATTCTTTCCTTTTTTTCATTTGTTAAATTACGTGTAGTACTAGTCCATGCCGAACAAGCATGACTTTCATCCCCGCCATAATACCCAATTAATTCTACTTTATTATTCATTTGTTATTTTTCTGTCTTACTTTTTCTCGATGAAGATTGAAACATTCTGCGCATCTCCAATTACGAATACCATTATAAGGCAAGGTATCCTTGTTTTCAACAACTACATGAAAAGGAGGTTTTTTATGACACGGTTCTTCATTTGGAAGAATACCTGATCCTACACAAATTTTCCAAACCTCTTTCATAATATTATCCTTCACACTTCTTAATAGTTATTTTACAATGTTCGCACCATGAACACCCACATTTCATACACTCTGGCCCATTATGGGGTTCTACATATAGGCGGAACATATCGATACCTTCCCCATATTCCGGGTCTTTTTTATAAAGAACATGCCCCACTTTTTCTAGTTCAGAAATAAAATCAAGACGTGATTGGTCAAATGTACTCCAACTCATAATATTATCCTCTTACGTATCTCCCTTTACCATTCTCTTGCATCTGATAGATAGCAATTCCACCATAATAAGGAACTTCATGAAACTCGCTATTATCATCTGCATCAATATGGATTTCTGCACCACATAATGGACCACCAACTAGTTCTACAGGTATTAACGTTGCATTCATTATTTTTTTTATTAATTATTCGTAGTCTGATTCATCGTCGCCGTTTTCTTCTTTTTCGTCAAAAACGAACAAGGCACATTCGTCTATAAAGTTATTCCAGTCAACTTCTTTTTGAAATCTAACAGGAATAGTTTCTAGTAATTCTTCTTTAATATCATCTAAAGTGAAATCACTTTCTTTTTCTAATTCTTTAGCACGTCTAGCAATCTTACTAAGCGCACTATCAGTAATAGCTAAATCCGCATCTTCTGCAAAAGTTTCAAATTGTGTTTTATATTCTTCTAAAGTCATAATTAATTTTTATTTAGTAGAAACGAAAGAAAAGGGAAAATGAAATAACCTTTTCATTTTCCCTTTTTTAGAATTAAGCAACAATTACTAATTCTTCTTCATCTTCCATAACTGATCCAGTTTGAACCTGTTCTGTTTCCTCATTAGAATTAGTTTCTACGGGCGCAATAGCATTTTCTGCTACGTTGATACTCATATCAGTTTCAACAGGCTTAGAAACGGCTTTAATTGGCTTAGAACGCAATGCTCGTAATGCATTAGCAATATTGGGATGAAGGTTATATTTCTCCATTGCAGAAGCAACTGTTTCTTTATCAAAGACAAGTTTGTTACGGCCTCCTTGACCGACATAACTGGCTTTTAGTTCTTCTGCTGTTACGTTGTAACGGGTTTGAAGTTCGCGAAATTGTTTAGGATTGGTATGAAGGGGTTCGCCTGTTACAGCATCCTTTAGTTCATAATTATTTTCTGGATTTTTTGGACGACTCATATATTTTTGTTTTCTATTATTTTATTGTTATTAAACTTCCGTTTTGGAATTACTGCATCTTAATGCATTATTTTTCATTGTCAAACGATATTTTAAATATATTTGGTTACGTCTGCTGCATCTTCAATATTAAATTCGCCATAATACTCTCTTGCATCTCTTAATACGAAATTAACAAAATCTAAATGATATTTTCTATATTCTGTTTGTGGTAATTCTTTTAAGAATTTCAATTTTTCAAATATCTGCTGTTCTTCACTATATTCTTTTAAAGAACTTTCATAGTTTTCCCAAGATGCTTTTCCGTCTTTTTGAAATTCCACGGGAAGGGAAGACCATTCATAAGCAGGTTTTACTGGCGGATTTTCCTTATAATTTCTACGTATTGACATATCATTAACAAAATGAATACACCAATTAACTAATTCTGTATAAGATTTTATGGAAAAATACTCAATTCCGTAATGATGTTTATAAAGAATAATTTTATTTAATGTTTTATAATTTAATTCTTCTGACCATCCACCTGTTATATGTTCTATTAAGAGTGTTAATGCCTGCGCTTTATTTACCGTAGAATATGAAGCAACACAATCGTTTAAAATTTCTTGGGCATCTGCTTTATCTCTTACCAAATAAAGCATTTTATAGCTAGATGATCCTTCGATTCGGACAAAAATGCCCCATCCAAAACCACTATAAGGTGTTCCTATTTTAAATTTATAGCCTTTTTCTGCTATTTCATCTTTTTCTTTCTGCCAGTCATGGGCAGACCAACTATAGATAAATTTCTGTCCACTTGGACTTTCCCATTTATATTGTCCTTCGTTGATTTGTTTATAGTTCCTGGAAAGAAGAAAGTTTTCTTCTTGCTTTGTTTTTTCAAGTTCAGCTTGTTCAGTCATATTGGTATTATCGCAAAAACTTTTCTTTTGTCAACTGAAAAATTTCTCTTGCAATGGGAAGTTTTTACCGTTATCCTGTCGGTCTTCCGGCGCTTCCAAAACAATTCAAACCAAAAATTAAATGAATATAACAATATATAAATTATATGAAAACTAATAATATATTTAATAAAGGTGATAGTGTTCAATCTTTATATAGAGCACATTGGCACGGAATTGTATTAGGTGTAAATCATTGGTCAACCTACGAAAATAAATATTATCCTTGTTATGACGTTCTGGCATTAGAATCTGTGGATGGAAGGAAACATAGAAAACCACAAATTCATGTCTTATCAGAAAAATGGTTAATCACCTCTCCTAGAAAATGCAATATTCCTGAAAATTATAAAAATTATAAGATAATATATCCTACAGAAATATACGAAACTTTATTCCAATGAATATACAAATACATAAATTTAAAACTATTACAGAATTATTATTGTATACTTTTGATTATAATGAATATAGTAACACTTTTACATATTCGGGATTTCAAATTTCACGAAGAAATGACATTTATGATGTTTGGGGCCATAAATGGTTAAAACATTTTGCTAAACAAAAACTTAAAGAAGAACAAGAATATGAAGCAAAATTTGACTATTATCCTGATGGATATGATTATAATCCGTTAGATGAAGGATATAATGTCATTGCGAAAAAATATAATCCATTTTTGAATAAAACAAATACTGGAAAACCTTATTTGGAAGGCATAGCTTCATATAATACTAAGCATCTCCCTGTTCCAGAATTTACCAAAGAAGAATTATTGGAACAATTGAAGAAAGCAGTTGCAATGAAATTAAAAACTGCTACTTTACGGCTATGACACTACAATTAGAAATTAACAAACAAATTAAACAAGCAATGATTGCCAAAGATCAATCCCGTGTTGATGTTCTTCGACAAGTCAAAACAGCAATCACCAATGCTGCGCTTGCTTCCGGTAATGCAAGTAACACTCTTACTGATAATGAAGTAATTGGAATTATTCGTAAGCAAATTAAACAAAGAGAAGATTCTTCCGAACAATTTTTTAAAGGCAATCGTCTTGAACTTGTTGAAAAAGAACAATTAGAAATTAACATTCTGAAACAATATCTTCCCAGTGAATTATCTCAAGAAGAATTTGATAATTTGATTCAACTTGCTATTGCTGAAACCAATGCAATTACTAAGAAAGATATGGGAAAGGCTATTAAGCGGGCCGTTGAATTGGCAGAAGGACGAATTGACAATAAGAGTATTTCTCAAGAAATCGCAAAATATTTAAAATAATACAGATGACACTTAAATCTCTCATTGAACAATATCTAGCAACTGATTCTATTCGATTATCCGAATCTTTGGAAAATCAAATTATTTCTCTTATTGATGAACATGTTAAGCAACAATTTGAGATTTATAAGAAATGGGACATGCTCGTTGGAGATACTGATTATGATGGTTACGATTCCGAAAAAGGAACGTGGATATTTAAAACTTGTTTACCAGATGAAGTTTATCTAGAACATATTGTCTATTATGGAGCATGTGGTTGTGAAGGATTTTCTAAATATTTCAAATATAATGAAATTGATAATTTTGATTGGAAAGCATTTGAAGAAAAAGTCAAAGCTAATTGCATTAAACAATTGACCGCCCAACATAAAAGCCTTATAGATAAAGCGGATAAAATCTCTAAACAAATAGAAGAATTACAAAAGAATGAAACCTGAAAATATCTTCCTAGTACGTCATGGTCAAAGCGAAGGCAATGTTGATAAAGAAATTTATAAAACAAAGCCAGATTACACTTTACAATTAACTGACCTGGGAAAAGAACAAGCCAGAGATGTTGGAAGTAAGTTGAAAGAAATTATTGGAGAGAAGAATGTTTGTTTTTATATTTCTCCTTATTGGAGAACTAGGCAAACAGCAGAACAGATTAAGAAAGCATTCACTTATTCTAATCAAATTTGGCATTCTTTTGAGGATGTTAGGTTACGGGAACAAGAGTGGGGGAACCACATCTCTTCTGGATTTAATGAGAAGTATGAAGAGATGCGAGAAGCATACGGATCATTTTATTGGAGTTTTCCTAATGGGGAAAGTTGTGCAGCAGTATTTGATCGTACTTCGGATTTCCTTTCGACAATGTATCGGGATTTTGACAAATTTAATTTCCCTAGAAATGCTATTATTGTAACGCATGGAATGACGATGCGGGTGTTTCTGATGCGTTGGTTTCATATGACAGTGGAAGATTTTGAATTATTGGCTAATCCTGATAATTGTGATTATTATCATTTACAACTACAAAGTGATGGCAAATATAAGTTGTTGACAGAACCAAAAAAGTATGATAAACATACGCACAATTATCAATATCGAGCCGAGGAATAATCATGAAAAAGAAATATACTCAAGATGAATTATGGGAAGCATATCAAGCAGGTAAACAGATAGAAGTTAGTTGTCCTTGGTGGCCTAAAGATCATTGGGAAATTAAAGACAATGTTAAAACAAAATATTCTTTCTTCGTTGAAGAGTGTGAGTATAGAATTACAGAATAAACTATTATGAATAAGAATATACATCAAAAATTTCTTGATAGCCTGAAAGGCATGACAAAGAGGGATGCTATCGATGAAGTTAGTAAAGCATTAAACATGACATGTGATTGTTTTTTGTATGGAACGGTTATTTCTCGTGTTGCAAGAGATAGTATCATATTATGGCTATTAGATGGTATTGTGCAACAAGCCAATGCGGGGGACCCTAGTCGTTTACATAAAGAAAGTTAAACAATAAAATAAAAAAAAATATGAATTGGAAAGACACTGTAAACGAATCAATTTTGGCATATCCAACGCTTTATTTGAAAAATAGCTGGGAAGCAAGTGAATTTGCTGTTGCGCATCATTTCTTTATTGTTCTAGGAAATGGATTGGAATGGGCAGAAACTAAAGACCCTTTGAAAGGTGGTTATTTAACTTCCCCTAAATCATATAAACGCAATGGGGAATGGAAGAGAAAGATGGATCGTCCTTATCGAAAGAAAAGTGTAATTTCTTTAAATCCTGAGATTTTTAATCCCAAAGTTAAAAAGTATCAAGTGGGACAAGTTGATCATGAATACTCTCTAGTAACTGGACGAATTGAAATGAAAAGAAATTTTCGTTCTCGTTGCGGAAGGTCTAAACTTCTTACAGAAGAAGAATTAACTATTTTAAATGGTTTCAAGGTATTGGTTTTAAATGGAGACAAGGTTTATCTTACGAGTTATAAGAAAGATAAACATAAGGATTACGAATATGTAGCAGAAGAAATTACTAAGTGGGATTCTCTTAATGGAGGAGATGTTGCACCATATCCTAATTTCCAGAAAACTTATTCATGTTTTTGGGAGATTGAACCGGAACTGATTAAACCAGATTGGAAAGAAGCAGGATTAAGACATTTGAAATATTGGCAAGAATGGTTTAACAATAAAGATAATCATAAGAAATATAGTTATTGTCCTGAGAATCCCATTAATCAAAGAGAGGATAAATTGGTAGATACTCTTAAGAAATGGCATTCCGAATGGTTTAAACTTCCATCTGATGAGTTCGTGAAGAAAATACAAAAGGAATATAATTGTCCTATTTTTACTGGTGATAATTGGGACGAAATGGAAGAATATAATTGGCAAAAACATTTAGACGGTATAAAGTCTTTCTTGACAGAAACAATTGATAGGTTATCATAAGAAATGATAGATGAATATCTAGTTAAAGTTAATGACAAATATCAATGTTATTGCGGCCTTGGTTATGTAAACCATGTATATGCTGATAAAACATGGTTCAGTAGTGGTTGTCGAAAACGTGCAAAGGTTTTCACTAAAGCAGAAGCATTGGAATTATTCGGTAATAAGCAGAAACATTTTAAGATTGTGAAGAAATGAATCATAATTCAACAGATTGTAGAACAAAAGAAGGAATTGCAGTCGGTCTAATTGACGGAATTATTGCAATGTCAAGAGCACTTCGACGAATGGATGTAGATTTAACTGTTCCTATTAATGAAGCATTTATTGATTTACATTCTGATGAAGATGTGAAATGGTTGATGAACGTTAGTACCTTATCATGAAACTTATCGGAATAACCGGAAATATTGCAAGTGGTAAATCTACCATTTCTAAAATGATTGCCGAACATTATAATCTACCATTAATTAATGTTGATGATTTTTCTAGGAATTGGATAAATTTATATCCTCTAAAGGTTGCAACTGCTCTTGAATGCTTTGGTTTCCGAGATTCCAGTATGAATGTACTTGATAATCTTATGAAAGTGGTTTTTACAAAGGAAGCCAACTACGTTGATCCTGAATTTAAAAATAGTTCAAGGAGTTTTAAACAATTTTTTGAAGATTTAGTCGCAGATGATTTCTGGAATTATGTTAATCATTTTATGATTCCTGAATTTTATGATGCAATGATTATTGAACATCCAATTCTATTTGAAAAAGCAGATCAAGATAAATTCGATTTCATTATCGGTGTTGATGCAACAGATGATATTCGTGTTGACAGAATGAAGAAAAGAGGTTATAGTCCTGCAACAACAAGGCAACGCTTAAATAATCAAATTCCTCTTTATCAAAATAAAGATAATATTGATCTTATTTTAGATAATAATATTCCCCTTACCAAAGAAGAAATCATAAATGAACTATCAAATTCCAGAGAGTTTAAAGCCCTTATATCCCAAGGTTCCTTATCATAATCTTGCTCATACAGAATCATTTGATTGGGAATCCTGCCCTTCCGGTAATGCATATTGGGCAGCAGTATTCCATGACTTTGTTTATAATCCTAAAGTAAAAGGATTGGAAGGTAATGAGTTAGCTTCTTATAAAGCTTTTGAATCATATATGCGTAATAAAGGGGATTATTATCTCGCTTTTCCTAATTACGATCAAGTTAAGAAACTAATTATGTCAACAATGGATCATGTGAAATATTTTGATCCAGATGATGAGGATATGGTTTGGCTTCACACCAATGATTTATTTTGTTTTCGAGATGGGGCAAATGTATATGAAAATGAATTGAAAATCTTCAAAGAATATCAATTCACTAAATTTGATTTCTATAAGGAACGTAGATTAGAATTGTTGAAATATTATCGAAAACACCCTCTTGTTCACTCAGAAAAGATAGATGAAATTGAAAATTATTTTAGTAATTTTATTCCTCATATTGGGTTATTCGTGGGAAGCTTCAATCCGTTCACCCGTGGGCATTTTGACATTCTTCAACAAGCAGAAAAGGTATTTGATAAGGTTATTATTGCTCAAGGACAAAATGAAGAAAAGGAAACCAATAATTATTCTCTTCATAATGTAAAGGCATTGGAATATCATGAATTGGATAGTTATGAAGGAAGTTTATTTTCTTATGTGGATAGAAAGAAAAAAGAACTCGGTAATATCACATTGGTTAGAGGATTGAGGAATTATCATGACTTACATGATGAAAGCAATCTATTTAATTTTGCCAAAGATTATACTGATGTTCCTTTTGCCTACTTTATTTCTAAATCAGAAAATCTACATATTAGTAGTGGAGCCGTGAGGAAATTAATATCATTAGGAAAAGACGTAAAGGAATATCTACCATGATCGATTTTTTAACAAAACATAATACTAGAGTTAATTTTCTAGGATCAGGGAAATCTCCCGAAGAAATTTTCGAAAATATTAAAGTATATGCACGGGAATTTACTTCTATTTCTAAACAGGAACGCATTCAAGAAGCATTAGATCAAATGGTTCGTTATAGAAATGCTTATCATTTACAAGCAATTGATTCAGTTGATATTGAAAGTTCAACAGAGCAAACCTTAAAAAGATATGATGATTATGTGAAAATGATTTCTTATTCAATTGAAGAATGGTATGATTTACGTAATAGTATCACATGTGATATTACAGGTAAGAATATCCCTTATGACACTAATTATTTTATTTTGAATATTGATGATGGACATGATGATTGTCGTGATTTGGTTTTATCTGTTGACGGATTGAAACAGTTGTGCGAATCTGCCTCAGAACTATTAACTAATTAATTTTATGAAACCGATTTTTAAAAAGCAGAATAGTAAGTTTACTCCTTATTGGAATTATTCAATAGAGGAAGAATATAAAAATAGCATGAATCGAATTGAGAAACATTTATCTATTTCTCTAGAAGAACATATTCAGCGTGCTATAGACTTCGCGAAGTTATACTTCGTAACACCTAATATTGATCAAATTCGGGAAAATCAATCGAATCATTATCTAAGACAGCAACAACTATCGACTGCTTCTTTAGTGGAATATTATAATGCATTTTTATGCAACGTATGTAGTGTCACTGGTGAGAAAATTCCTTATGACACTGATTATTATATTCAAGTAATTCAAGAAGATGAAAATGATCCTGAATATCTGCTTTATTCTTTGGAAGGAATGAAAGTGATGCAAAATGAAATCGACGAAATTATTAATGCCTTATAAAGAACTTATTAAAAGTTTTAAAGAAGGAAGAGAATTGCTGTATAAGTTACAAGGCCCGATTACTGATAAAATGATTGAGGATTTAGAGAATAGTCGAAAATATACATCAATTCCCTCTCGAAAGAAAACATAAAACCTCTTGACTTAACTCTACTTTTGAAGTAAACTCCTGACTACTATGTTCAATACAAAGAAAACCCAACTATTCGTTCCTCCTGCAAAGACTCCAAAATTTAAGTCTGTTGCAGAAATTACCTCATCTCCTTCAGCAAAAACTCCTTTGCCTATTTTTGTACAATCTGCTCAAAAGAAATCATTTGAAATTCTATCTGGCAACGGAGCCTTGAAGTACTCTTCAACTGGTAATGAAGGAGTAAATCAATTCGCTAAAGTAGGATCATATAAAAAGCCTCGGCCTTTTAACGAAATTGAAAAAGATTGTGAACTTCTTTGGGCAGAAGACCCTCTTAATTCTGTTAAATTTATTCATTATCTTCGCACTATCACTCGAAAAGTTCAACTCATTGATGGTTCTGTAACTGCTGAACCTCAAAAGGGAGGAGAACTTAAACACGAAGCAATCATGCGTATGATTTGGCTTTTCACTAAAAGCCCCGACACCTTTTGGAAGAATATTGGCTGGTTTATTGCTCTTGGTTCTTGGCACGACATCTTTACCATGTTGCAATATGATCTGGTTTATAATGGATGGGAAAGTCGTGTTTTAGATTGGAACAAGATGGGAAACGTTATTCTGGTTGGTCTTGCTGATTCTCATACCTCTGAACTGGTTAAGAAGTACCTTCCACAAATTAAAGCTAGGTCTGATTGTAAGACGGTCGAAAGTCAAGCTAATACTACAATTGGAAAGTGGATTTGTTCTCTTCTGTTTGGTCCAAAGGAAACATCTTATAATTATAAGACTTATCGTAAACTTAAATCAGGCGGTACTGCCCATCAGTGGCAACAATTGATTTCTCAAAAGAAGTTTGATCAAATTGATTTTGGTGCAATTCATGGACGAGCATTACATCTACTTGTTCGTAGTAAGTTCCTTAAGAATCAGAATTTATCAGATAAGTTTGCTACATGGGTCAAGAAACCGGATACAGTAGTAAGATATACTGGTTTCGTTCATGAATTATTCACTAATATTCCTACTGCATTATCTGGAATGGCAGCACATGTTCGGGATACCGTGAATAAACAATTTGATACTCTTGTTGCTAAGGGGAAAAGTGAAACAAAAGAAGATTCTTGTACTTGGCTACCTGTGCTAGACACATCTGGCTCAATGGGAGCACAATGTACAGGAACTAATGCTTCTTGTTTAACTGTTGCTAAGTCACTGGCATTATATTTCTCAGAATTCTTGACTGGAAAGTTTATGAATTCATTTGTTGAATTTAATACAAAGGCAAAGATGCATACGTGGCAAGGTGCTACTCCAATTGAAAAATGGTATAATAATCGTTGTTCTCATGTAGGAAGTACTAATTTCCAAAGTGTAATTGATTTGTACGTTGATTTAAAGAATCAAGGAATTGAAGAAGCAGAGTTTCCTACAGGAATTTTAGCAATTTCCGATTCTGAATTTAATCCTACATCTTTAGGTAAAACTAATGTGGAAGTGGCAAGGGCCAAACTTCGTCAAGCCGGTTTTTCTGATACTTTTGTAGATAAGTTCCAGATTGTTCTTTGGAATTTACAAAGTGGATATTATGGTGCAAGTACTGGGAAGAAGTTTGAAACTGGGGCAACCGAGAAAGGTACTTATTATTTTGGGGGTTTCAATGGTTCAGTTATTTCGTTCTTAACTAATCATGAAGTTAAGACACCTGCTCAATTGTTCTTACAAGCATTAGATCAGCAAGTTTTAAATTATATTGAATTGTAATAAGTTAAAGTTTAAACTTTCCTACGAGGTACGTAGGAAAGTGAAGAAAAGAGTTGACAATGATAGTATGATGGGTTAAGTTAGTATCAAGACAAGAGTTCTTACAGCAAATTATAAATTCTGCTTTATAGAAAACAAAAGAACTCTGAAAAAGAGACGCACAGCAAACCAATTTACCTTTGTATTCGGCACAAACAAGTAAACGTCTCTTGAACAAGAAATCAAACTGCAAAACAAAAATTTATTGGCAAAATAAAACAAACGATTTCTGATAAGAAGACAGTCCCGCAAATATAACAAAAAATCTATGTTCAAACAGAACCGAGAGCGTTCGATTCGCTCAACTTTATAACTTGGTGTTTGGTAAAGGTCAAAAAGTTAGTCTTCTGAAAAGGTTTTATACTGCAAATTAAAAAGCATTTCAAGCCGTTGGTCGAAGGTTCAAGTCCTTCCTCTCTATTTTAGAGAGTAGCTCAGTTGGTAGAGCAACGTAAACAAAACCTGTTAAAACGAAAACCGACAAGTAAAGTTGTCGGTTTTTTGTTGTCGAAAAAGTGGAAACAGGATGACGAAAGTGTTACAGTATCAGTCACCTGTGACTAAATAAACAAACAGATGACGAATAACTCTAATATGGAAATACTTGTTAAAAAAAGGGACGGAAGAACAGAAAAATTTGATGCGGAGAAAGCTAATAGGATTATTAAATGGGCATGTGAAGGAGTGCGAGATGTCGAAGAAGATACCATTGGTTTAGCATTTCATACTAATATCAAAAATGGTATTTCTACTAAACAAATTCATAGAGGCTTAATCGAAGCAACTGTTTCTTTAATTACAGAGAATACTCCTAATTATGAAATTGTTGCTGCAAATCTTCTTAATTATGAATTGAGAAAACATGTATGGGGAGGAACAGAACCCCCTAACTTTCTGACATTTATTAAAAATAATGTTAAACATAAAAGATATACTGATGAAATTTTAGAATGGTTTTCTGAAAAAGAAATCAACGATTTTGGAGAATATATTGATCATGATAGAGATTTTCTATTCAAATATTCAGGATTATCACAAGTTATTGACAAATATCTCGTTAAGAATGTAATTGATAAAACTGTATTCGAGACTCCTAATTTTGCTTATATGCTTATTGCAATGACTCTCTTTCATAAAGAGAAAGAGATGATTAAAGAAGCATATGATGCATTTTCGACACATAAAATTTCTCTGCCTACACCTGTTTTTGCAGGTGTTAGAACTAATTTAAAATCATTTGCAAGTTGTTGTCTGTTAGATGTAGGAGATAGTATTCCTGAGATTACAACTGCATTTGAAGTGATTGCGAAAGCCACGGCTAAAAGATATGGGATTGGCGTTAACATGACTAAAATGCGGCCCATTGGTGCTCCAATTAAAGGAGGAGAGAATGCTCATACTGGTAAAGTAGGATTTCTTAGAATTATTCAAGATACTATCAAAGCATGGCTTCAAAGTTCAACCCGCTCAGGCGCAGCAACAGTGAATCTACCTATTTGGGATTATGAAATCGAAGAAATCGTTCAATTAAAAGACCCCATGCGTCCCCCTGAAAATCGGGTAGGAGACATTGATTATTGTGTTGCATTCAGTAAAATATTCTATGATCGATATAAAAATAATGGAGTAATTACCTTATTTAACCCTCATGAGGTTCCCGAATTAGAACAAACGTATGGTTTACCTGAATTCGATGAACTTTATATCCGAGCAGAGAATAATCCTAAAATTAAAATGAAAAAAACGGTAAAGGCTCGCGAGTTTTTCACTTTATTTAATAAGTTTCGTGTTGAAACTGGTAGATTATACATTCTTAATATTGATCATGCCAATACTCATAGCTCTTTCTTGGAAAGAGTAGGAATGGGAAATCTTTGCCTTGAGGTTACTCACCCGACAGTTCCCATGCAACACCTGAACGATCCAGAAGGATTGATGGGTATTTGTATTCTCTGTGCAGTCAATCCTATTAATATTAAGACAGACGAAGAATTATATAATATTTGTAAGATTTCAGTTAAAATGTTAGATCATTTAATTGATTATCAAGATTATTTTTGTGAACCGGCTGAACGATTTGCTACAAAATATCGCTCATTAGGAATAGGTATTACTAACTTTGCTGCATGGCTAGCTAAAAAAGGTTTGAAATATTCTTCGGAAGAAGCAAGAGAAGAATCCCATACCTTCTTTGAAAAGTTTCAATTCTTTTTATTGAAGGCATCTAACGAATTAGCAAAAGAAAAAGGTAAATGTGAATATTTTGATAAAACCAAATATTCCAAGGGTATTTTACCGATTGACACTTATGTAAAAGAAATCGATAATTTTATTCCTAATAATTTACAAATGGATTGGGAATGGTTGAGAAGAGGAATTAAAGAACACGGTTTACGACATTCCACCTTAACGGCATATATGCCGTGTGAGGCCAGTAGTTTATGTACTAATTCAACCAATGGTATTGAGCGTCCTCGTTCTAAATTTTTGGTCAAGAGTAACAAAAGCAAAGATTTCCCTATTATTATTCCTAATCATAAACGTTGGAATTATGAATATGCTTTTGAAAAATCTGATAATACGGATCATCTTAAAATGATGGCGATTATTCAGAAATTCTGTGATATGTCCATTTCAACTAATCTTTATTATAATTATTCTTTATATCCAGATGGTAAAATACCTGCTATTACTATTTTGAAGGATATGGCAAATGCTCATAAATGGGGTATTAAGACGATTTATTATACTAATTCAGACGATGGCAACCAACATAATCTTTCTGATGTGTCTAGTAGTTGCAGTAGTGGTGCTTGCGCAATTTAATTCATATGACAACCATATTTAATTTTAAACCTCGTAAAAACAATATTCTTTTCTTAGGTGATCCTCTAGGAATTCAAAGATACGATAATCCAAAATATCCTATTTTTGCTGATCTTGCTCGCAAACAATTACAGTTCTTATGGATGCCAGAGCGAATTTCTTTAATTGAAGATAAAGCCAAGTATAGAGCATTATCTGAAACCGAAAGATTTATTTTTGATACTAACTTAAGAGTTCAAACTCTCATTGATTCATTACTAATGAGAGGGTTAGATGTATTGAAGCAAAATGTAACTAATGAAGAATTAGAGAATTCATTATCAGTGCATTCAATGGTTGAAACATCTATCCATAGTTTCTCTTATACTCATATCCTTAAATCTCTTATGGAAAAGAATATGACTCAATTCTTCGATTCTATTTTAGAAGATGAAAATATTACTAAACGTGCTCAAACTATTGTTGAGGCATATGATAAATTATTCGATCCCAATGCTGATGATATTAAAGAGATTATTTTGAATACTATTATTCAGAATTATATTACGGAAGGGGTACTATTCTATACCAGTTTTGTAACTAGTTTCTATTTCGGTTCAAAGTTTGGATTTAAGGCGGCAGATGTAGTTAAGGAAATTGCTCGTGATGAAAACTTACACGTAGCTAATTTTCAAAACATGTTCACTATTCTTAAGAAGAATGAGGATGAAGGTTTTTCGCATTTGATTAATTGTCCTGAATTTGAGAAAAAGGTATATGCGGCATTTACTCATGCAGTTCAATCCGAAAAAGAATGGTCGTCGTATATTTTTTCTAAGGGAGATATGATTGGATTGAATGCAGAAATTCTAGATGCATATATTGAATGGATTGCAAACAATCGACTTCAATCTATAGGATATAGAAAGATTTTTGAAACTAAGCGTAACCCTTTAGGATCATGGATCAATCCTTATTTCGGAATTGATGGAGATGGTAACGAAGTTAAAACACAAGTTGCCCCCCAAGAATCAAATACCATTACTAGTTATAAACTTAACTCCATTAATCATGAAATAAGTGATGCCGACTTGTCTGATATTTTTTAGTAAGTAATTATTATGGCTATCTTCGATTCTCTTCTTGCTCTTATCCAATTAGGAATTCAATATCTTAAATTGAAGAATCAAACCGTTTTCTTTGATCTTTGTGATAGTTTTGAATCTCAATTAGATAAATTGTCAGCAAGAAGAGAATCCTTAAGAAAAGAAACTTCTTCGGAAGCACAACAAAAAGCAGATGATATTATGGACCAAATTTTAGAAATTCAAAAAAGAAAGAAACTCTTTCTAGCCGATTGGAAAAATAATAAATTATGAATAAAACTATTTTAACTCTTTTATTAATCTGGAATGTTTGTGTGTTTTCCTCTTGTGAAAACCATAAAGCAGTTCAAAATATTTATCAACCCAAAGTTCTAATTCTGAAACCTAATTCTATTATTGAAACCAAAGAAGGTGTTTATTCTTCTTCGGATAAAGAAGAAATTTGGTATAGCCGAGAATCAATTTCTAAGCTGGAAAAACAACTTTCTCAGTTTTAGGTTTGACAAAGGAGGGAAGATGGGTTAAGGTGACGCATGCACCCCATCTTAATTATTCCCCTGATTCTTTTAATTGTTTGTATTTTTGCTGCCTATTATTATAATATGGTAGATCGTAACGAATCGGTAGGTGGTATATTTTTAATCATAGTGCTAAGTATGATAGCAGTAACAAATAACTATATTATTAAACAGTGGCCTGTTGAATATACTACGGAATCAATTACTTCTAAAATTTTTGTTCATACAAAATATGGTGAATTTGAGTCGGATAAGAAAATTGATTATGATAATTGGTCGAAGAATCTCCCTGGTTACATTATTCAAAATTGTAATGCATTTGGTAAGGTAAACAACTCTTATTTCACCACTGAACCTGTTGTTGAAAAATGATTCGATCATATCACTCTCCTGAACGTATTAAAAAGATTTGTCGCCAATTAATACTTCAAAAAGTTTATTCTGAATACGGAACAATGATTTCGTGGTATAACCATCCTGATAGAATCAAAAATATTTTTGTTCATTTTAATGATGATGGCACTATTTCCGGTGCATTTGTGATTCTTCATAAAAGAGATATTTTCGAAGGTTATAATTGTGGAACATTTGTTAAACCTGATTTTCGAAGAGCCGGAATTGGACGGAAATTAATCGAAAGAGCCAAGCAATTAAACCTTGACATTTATCCTTGGAAGGGCAATTATACTGCCAGAAGTTTTTATCAAAAAGTAATTTAATTTATGAATAAATTTATCATTTCCTTGGATTATAACCAAGATCGTCCCTATTATATTCAATTCAATTTTGAATCAAAAACGTGGAACGAAATTTACAATCCTTTCGCTGCCACTCTCTTTAAAACTGAACAAGAAGCCTTAGAAACTATTAAGAAATATGCTGATGTTTCGGATTATGTGAAAATTGTTGTATCACAAGATGCATTTGATGATTGGCAAGAATGGGTTCTTACTGGCGGAGTTCGCCGGACTTTTACTTTTACAGAAGATAATATCTATAATTCGACTAAACACTCTAAGCAAGACGTTCTTGATTTTTGGCTCACCCGACATTTGACCAATGTTAAGTATGATCATTATAAAACTTGGCCGCAATTATGGCAAACCTTTAAACACTTACATGGTGTTGGAAGGTATCAAGGAAACGGAAATGATAAATCTTTTTATATTTCTATGGAAATGAAGGTTCGTAGCAATTCTAATATTAATGCATTTAAAACCGAATTAGATTTGGTTAAAGACCGTTGTGATTGGGAAGAGGATGGCTACAAGAAGTTTTATATATTTGATCATGAATTAAGTGAATTTACTAATTATTATTTTCTGTATAAGAATGATGATGATTGTAAAATTATTACTACTTTTTCTACTAAATGTGAAGGAAATCTAGAAAAAGTCTTTGACTATTGGAAGAAAGAGCGTTATTATGAAGTGTAATTTAACCATAGAATAATCAATAAAATGTACTCCAAAGGCGATAAGCTCTGTTGTTTGGATGATAAATTTCATCCAGAAATTTCTTACTTGTATAAGAATCTTCCTGTTAAAAATCAAGTATACGTTTGTAGGGATTGTACTCTAGGTACAACTAATGTAGGAGCGGCAGATCAAAATCCCACCTTCCTTGTTTTATTGGAAGAATTGATTAACGACATTGATCCTCATACAGTAATGTCTTCTTGTCCGCAAGAACTAGGTTTTCGTTCAGATAGATTTGCTCCTGTTGAAGAAATTTCCGAAGAAGAGGAAGATGCTGTTTTAATTGGAGTAGGAACAGAAAATAAACCTCATTGGTTATAATATGAACGATTACAATACTATTCCTTATGATCCTGATATTTTACATCGTTTAAGACATCATGATAAAGTTCCGGCTGCTATCAGAGAATTAGATAATATCTCTAATATTATTCGGCAAAACATGAGTCAAGCAGCAGACGAAATCGAAAATTTGCGAAAAGAAAACGCAGATTTAGCAAAAGAACATAACTATTATGTTGCTGCATTGGGACGAGGCGCAAAAACAAATGATATTTGGCCTTTCTACCAAAAAGAACAAATTCGTAATAACGAGATCAAGGAATCTCTACGAAAAGCTATTCTAGCACAAGTTAAAGCAGAATTTCCCGATAATAAAGAGCTTATTGCTTTTTGGGATGTTGACAACGATCAAAAATAACGTATAATAAGACCACCATATGCTAAAAGAACTAAATAAAACTGAGTCGGGAGCCGTGATTTGCAGATTTCAATGTCATGTGCTTCATGCTGCACATATCGACCTAATCAACACTGTCTTGGCTAAACATAGTCGAGTATTTGTTTTTCTAGGTTGTTCTCCTCTTCGTAATACTCCTAGAGCACCTTTAGATTTCAAACATAGAAAGGCTATGTTGGAAGAACAATTTGGTGATAAGCTAGAAATTCATCCTATCCATGATAATCGTAGTGATGAAGTTTGGAGTAAAAATCTAGATCGAGAAATTATTCGTCTTCTTCCTCCTGGGCAAAGTACTACTCTTTATGGTTCCCGTGATTCATTCATTGGACATTATAAAGGTAAATTTCCCACTTGTGAACTTGAATCCGAATCCTTTATTTCTGCTTCACAAGTAAGAAAAGAAATTATTACTAATTATCCTTCTTCTAAAGATTTTCGAGCAGGAATGATTGCAGCAACGGGGCAACATTATCCAACAGCATATCAAACCGTAGATGTTGCCGTAGTTAATGAAACAAATGATAAAGTTCTATTGGTTAAGAAACCGGGAGAAGATAAATGGCGTTTCATTGGAGGTTTCAGTGATCCATCGTCTAATTCTCTTGAAGATGATGCAAAACGTGAAGTAATGGAAGAAACAGGAGTGGAAATTTCTGAACCGGTTTATCTAGGTAGTTCCTTAATTAAAGATTGGAGGTACCGTAGTTGTACAAATAAGATAAAAACCGCATTATTCATGGCAACATATAAATCAGGAACACCAGAAGGAGCAGATGATGTAGAAGCTGCAAAATGGTTTAATTTAAATGATTTAAACGAAAGTAATGTTGTGGAAGAACATCATGTTCTCCTTAACTTATTCTTTAAAAAGGTTAAGGTGAAGGCGTAACCAATCAATAACATATATAGAAAATAATATAATGAAAAAAGGTAATTTAATTCTGGCATGTGATTTATATAAAGTAGTTCATTGGCGACAAGTTCCAAAAAAAATTTCTTATATGCACTCTTATATTGAGGCAAGAGGAACAGAACTACCTAATGTAAATTATGTTCGTCCTTTTGGCATTCAGGGATTTATTAAAGATTATTTAGAAGGTGTTGTTATTGAACAATGGATGATTGACGAAGCAAAGGAAATTCTAGGGGAAGTATTTCAAACTCATGAATACTTCAATGAAAAAGGATTTAGCGAAATTATTCGTCAATATAATGGGCGTTTACCTATTACCATTAAAGCCGTAGAAGAAGGTAAGAAAGTAGGATTGAAAAATGTACTGGTTACGGTAGAAGCATGGGGCGAGTTTGCATGGTTAGCCACATGGATTGAAACTATGCTGCTTAGGGCAGTTTGGTACGGCACTGCGGTATGTACTTTTAGTAGTGCATTGAAAGATATTGAACGTAAATATGCAAATCTCTGTGGATGTCCCATGAATCCATTCTTTATTTGTGACTTCGGTGGTCGCTCAGTTTCTAGCCACGAATCGGCAGGTATTGGTGGAGCAGCACATTTAGTTAATTATCTAGGCTCTGATACTGTTGAAGGTATTGTTTGGGCAAAACGTAATTACGGTCCTACTGCGACAGGTTATAGTGTGTACGCTTCGGAACACTCAACTAGTACTATTTACGGTAGGGAACATGAAATTGATGCATATCGTCATTTCTTAAATGACGCACCAATGGATAAGATTGTCTCTATTGTAACTGATTCTTATAGCCATGAAAATGCTGTTCGTAATATTCTTGGAAAAGAATTGAAAGAAGTTATTTTAGCAGGACATGCTAAAACTGTTATTCGTGGAGATTCTGGTGATCCACTTGATGTATCGCTTAAAACTTTGCAATGGTTGTGGGAAGATTTTTCGGGCGAAATCAATCCTCGTGGATTTAAAGTTCTTAATCCTAAAGTGCAATTACTTTGGGGTGACGGAGTAGATATAAACTCTTACGATGCTATTTTAAATTACATTACTTCTAATGGTTTTAGTTCTGAAAATATGTTTTTTGGAATGGGTGGTGAGCTTTTACAGAAAGCAAATCGTGATCGTTTTAAATTCGCTTGCAAACTATCTCATGCTATTGTAGATGGTGTTCCAACGGACATCTTTAAAGACCCTGAAGGCGATCATTCTAAACGTTCTAAAGCAGGTATCCTTAAACTTATTTATGAAAATGGACAATATCAAACAGTTCAAGCTCATGAACGACCTGACCTTAAAGATGAATTAGAAGTAGTCTTTAAAGATGGTTATCTAATGAAAGAACTTACCTTTGAACAAATTCGCCAAAATGCAGCCAATACTTAATTAATAAAATTATGAAAGACTTATCTTATCGGGAACGCTTTTTCCTGGTGCTTTCTTTCGTTGCATTAATCGGAGGATTCTACCAACTTGCTTCTCCTGAAAAGGACTCAACTAGTTATAATATTCCTGTTAATTCAGAAGTATGGAAATTACAAGTCGGTAATGAGTTACCGGATTTGTCGAAGTTCAATGATAAAAATCCGATTACTTTGGAACAATTCTTAGCTATTGTTAAGAGTTTACCAGAAGGAGCATTTAAGAGTAATTTGCTTTTTATTGTTGCAGCAGATTATAATGGTGATAGTATCAAGTTGAACGAAATTCTTCAAGCCTATGGTAAGTTGTTACAGGCCCAATTGAAATCTAAAAATACTTTATAATATGAAACTAACTGAACAAGAAGCAACCGAGTTTTGGATGGATATTATCGGATATGGTGATATATGTTCAGAATTAGGAGGAGAAGGAAATTCTGGCGAGTTTCACAGTCCAAGAGAATATAATAGACTAGTTAAAGAACTTAAACAGAAACAAGAACAATTAAGTAAAACGTTTGCCGTTCAAACGGGATGGCTACCAGTTTTTGTAGAAGGAACTAGGAAAAATAACTATACCGATATTTGGAAATTTACCCCTTATGAAACTAACTGAACAAGAAGCAACAGAGTTTTCTCAAGCATTTCGGAAATATATTAGTCAGCGAGATAAAGCCATTGATTTAATGGATTGTCTTACCCATAATAAACAGATTAGGTCAAAAGCTGAAATAGATTATTGGCGAAACGAAAAAGAATTTTACGATACCTTTGAATGTTTTACAGGACACAAACCTTCATTTATTGACCCTTATGAACCGTCAAATTGAATTCCGTGTTTGGGATAAACTCCTAAACAAAATGATGAAGGATCAACCTTATATTTCTTTTGATAATCCTGAATATATTTTCTCTCAATTTACAGGGTTATTTGATTCTCAAGGAAATAAGATTTTTGAAGGAGACATTTTGGAAATGCGAGGCACTAAAAGTCAATATACTGTTTACTTTGATAAATTTTCAGCAGGATTTAAACTTACCGGAACTTATGGTAAACATGTTGCCCGATTCACTCTAAACGACCATGTTCATGCAAAAGATTTAACTGTAGTAGGAAATATTTTTGAAAATCCTGAAGTATTAATAAAATGAAACAATTGAAATTTCGTGTTTGGCTTCCTGATTATCAACAAATGATTTATCCTCATTTGGATGATTTTATTCGAGATAAAGAAGGAATGGTTATTGGTAAATTAAACATTGGACTAAAATATAATTTTGGTTTGGAATTTGATATGATTAAAGCAATTCCTCCTTTTTATAAAGATCAAATGGGAGAAATTGATGAAGAATCATATGAGGTTAATCATGTAATTCAACAATTTACCGGACTAAAAGATGTAAGTTTCCAAGAAATATATGAAGGAGATTTAATTGATGGTAAATTTTGGATTAATGATTTAAACGAAAAAATTAAAAGTGGATTTACTGAAATCACCTCTAGAGAAGTATTTTTAACAAGTGGTGAATTTCGGTGTAAGCCCACAGAAAGACTATCACAAATTTATAAACCAAAAATTGTCGGAAATATCTTTGCAAATCTTCAATTAATTTCCCCCAAAACTTGATTCGCTCTGACCAACATGTTATCTTACTATCCTTATGGCAAAAACACAAACAAAACAAAAAACAAACAGTAATCGTCTAACCGTTAATCAAAATGTAGCAGGTGCTGCTCGTCGCCGTCTTCCTGAAATTCAGGATGCAGTAGAAGGTATTAGCCGTCTTCGTGCAAACCGTTGGCCGGGACAAACCAGTCTATATGACACTAATCGTCTCCAAAGTCTAGTTGAAGACCTTGCATTCTCTGAATCCATTTCAAAGAGTCGCATTCTCTCACTTCAATCAGAAGTCAAGTCTTTTAGTGCTGTACTTGGTCCTCAACTGACCCGTTCAATGCAAGCAGCAAAGATTATCTAATAGAGATAATAAAATAAAAATAGAAGAAACGCAAGTTAGTTAATAACTTGCGTTTCTTTGTTTATTGATCTATAGTAAAAGAATGAAAATCGCAATTATTGGAGATGGTTATATTGGTCAAGCATTTAAAGACGTTGGAACAATCATTCCTGCTAAACTGCTTGATATTTCTTTTGATCAATTACATTCATATGATGTAATAATTAATACACATGAAATACAAGATACTTCTACCTATACATATGATTATATCTGGTGGCAAAATGCTGATCTAGTAAAGCAACTTTCTGTTGAATGTGAATATTCCGGTAAGAAATTTGTCCAAATTAGCACTGCCGATCTTTATGGTAATTATACGAAATGGGCTAATGATATTGAAACCTCGACTCATTTAGATGTTGGAACGGATTATCGTTTCACCAAATTAGCCGCAGAAAAGTTTTGTAATCCAAATGATTTGATTCTTCGTATTAGGAATCCATTTGATAATCGGGTACACCCCGATAATGCGATTATAAAGGGGTATAAAGCTCCTAGAATGTATGCATGGGCCGATACATGGTCTTATCTTCCCGACGTGGTAAATGCCACTCTAAAGCTCTTAGAAAGGCAAGAGAGCGGAATTTGGAATATTGTTAATTTTGAATGTTCTAGTTTATTTTATTGTTTGAAAACTGCTATTGGTGTTCCGTTCTTTAAGAGCATTGATCCTATTAAAGAAGATATGCCTAATTTCCTATTAAAGGAGATGGATAATGAAAGGATTCATAATGATGTAAATGGATCAAAAATTAAACAGATTTATGAAATGACACCATTAGATGCTGCCATGATCATTTCTTGGCAAAAAGGTGTTAAAGAAGATTTTGAACAGTATTTTAATGAGAGAAAGTTCTTGCAAAAGTTAGAAGGGGTGGTAGAATGAGCCATGAACATTCTACAACGAATTATCAATACGAAACCAAAATCTACAATCAACGATACTGATCCGGTTTTTTCAGAAGATCAATATCTAGGAAATCCAGTTTATATGTCTTATTTCAATCCTTCCACTGAAAAATTCCTAACAGGAGTTCCCCAAGAACCTATCAATGTTTCTTTTTCCGATTATTGTAATAAACTATATGAAAAATGGTTGAAATTTGAATATGTAGTTTCAAATGTTTGGGATGCATTAAAATATATGTTTGTTTATCGAAAGGATATTAAGTGTGCCAAGGAACTTGCAAAGATGCATGAAGAAAAAAAGAAATTGTTTATTTCTCATCAAGTGAAAGCAATGGTTGGACATATTATTGATTTTAATACAGAGAATACTTGTTGGAAAGCGGAGGGGAAAGATAAGATTCTTTGTTTCCGAACTTTCCATAATCATCATCATAAACATGATATGATTGTTAATAGAAATATTTCTCGTCATTGGAATAAAAACGTTGAACAATCAGTAATTTCTTAATTTTATGAGTATTATATGCGCAGTTATAGTTACTACAATATTATTGGTATTGTTTTTCCTAGCAGTTTGTTTCGATGATACGTGTGACGAGGCTTTAATAGGAATATCATTGTCAATTTTATTTCTTTGGGTAATACTAGGAGGAATCGTAGCTAGTGTAGGAGATTGTCCCGATTACCCTCATACTTTTCAACAAGTAAAAGTACAACATGTAGTGGATATTCCTAATAAAGAATTTGTACTTTGTTTGGAAAATGGTCAAGTTGTTTCATTTAAACAGTTTTCTGATATGCCATTTCATGATGTGAAATTTGTTATCTATGAAACATGGTATAATACATGGCACTTTCCAGTTAATACCTTTATCAATATTTCTAAAACTTTAGAAGAAAATAAGAAATGAATATCTTAGACTTCAAACATAGTTTCATTTATTTGTCAGGCGCAATGTCCGGTTTGCCTGAATATAATTATCCTGCCTTTCAGGCCATGGAGGAAAGATTAATCCAACAAGGATTAACCTTTATCCTTAATCCTGCTAAAATTGCTAATGGTGATACTACTAAATCTTATGGTTTTTATATTCGGGAATCATTGAAAATGGTGGCAGAAGCAGAAGCAATGATTATGTTAAATGGCTGGGAAAAAAGTAAAGGTGCTAATCTTGAATATCAAGCAGCAAGAGCAATGGGTATTCCTATCTTTAATTCAGATTTTGAATTGATTCCTGAAACCTTAACAACTCAAGATGAAGACATATTAGTTAAGGCTAATGAATTGATTCACGGAGAAAGACAAAAATCTTATGGTTCTCCCAAGAGTAATTTTACAAAGATTGGAAGGATTTGGGGAGCAATCAATGATATTCCTGATATTGAACCGGAAAAAGTAGCATTAATGATGGCAGGATTAAAGATTGCCAGAGAATCACATGCTCATACCCAAGATAATTTAGTTGACGGCGCAGCATACTTTGCTACTATTCCAATGATTAAAAAAGATTTACCTTAACCTGTTATAAAAATGAGACTTACTGAACGACAAAAGAATGATATTATTCATAGTATCAATACTAAATTTCTTAAACGAGAAATTAATAGTTCTGATGCATTAAATCAATTAAAAGATAATTTTCCTCGGACAAAATTCGTTCTTTGCACTGATACAGGAAAGTTTCATCGACAATTAGATGCAACATTATCCCTTCCTTCTGGAAATTGGTATGCCTCAAGAAGAAACTTTCATTATGTTCGTTTTAAAACAACAATATCTAGTTTTTGTCATGCAGATGATGTCAAGACAATAGGCTTTCTTTGTGATTATACTTTTCAATATTTTAATAATCAGGAATATACCCAAGTAAAATGTGAAGGAGATTTGGTATGTAAAGATTATTGTGTAGATAATGATATTATTGAATTAGTTGACGGCGAATGGTTTTATAAAATAGAAGATAGTGGTATTGATGATACGGGCAGGGCAGATTATCATTCTACTCGTCGTTTAAATAAAAACCAAAAAGGAATGGGAGTCGAATTGGAAATCTTCTGCGAAGGAGAAATGTATGATTTCTGTGCTATTGCTCGAAAGAACAATATTCTTACAGAATATGATGGTTCTCTTGACGATATTTATGGTGTTGAACTAATTGGTAAAGTTCTTACTTTTGATGATTATCAGAAGATGAAAGATTGGGGAAAGGTGTTCGAAGTATTTCCTGAATATAAATGTATCGGGCATGATGCCGGAACAAAATACGGAATGCATGTTTCTCTATCCTTATCTTTATTCTCTGAATTAGAACTATCCAAGTTTGTGTTGTTCATGAACTCTTGTTCTAAACTATGTAAAGTAGTGGCACAAAGACAAACCTTTTATAAGGGCAAATATGGTGTTCATGACAAACATAAAAAGTTTAAGAAAACACAAACGGGAAAATATGAAGCAGTACGAGTAGATGATGTAAGAGCAGAAGTTCGTATCTTTCGTTCTACTGTTCGGAAAGACAGGTTCCTTAAGAATATCGAGTTTTGTGAAGCAGTTCGCCAAGCAACAAAAGAAATGACTGCTCAAGAAGTCCTTAAAGAAACTTCTGCAACAGATTTGTTCCTTCTATTTGTTAATAAACATCGTAAAACTTATCCTAATCTTTATACTTTCTTAGTAGAAGAAAAATTACTAATGAAACGGATTATTCCTAAAGAATATATTACTAACGAATAAAAATATGAATATCGAAACAATGTTTCCTATTAAATGCCCGAGAAACGGTATTGATTTTTATAATTGGCTTAAATCCCATCCAGAAAATAATATAGCATATACTGATTGTGATGACGGTGGTTGTGCATTCATTGAAAGTATGTTATCTGCTCATATTTGGAGCTATCGTTCATATTTTCATAATTGGTGCTTGAATCTTCGTAAACGTTTTAATGACAAAAAAATTAAAGACGAATGGTATGGCGATATGGATTTGGTTATTAAATTGATCCATCAAACCGATGATAAAACAGTTTTTCATTTAAAAGATAATTCTTCTTATGCAGATATTAATAATTGGATCATCATTCATGATTTTTCGGATACTTATTATTCAGTACATATTCGACAATTACATGAAAAAGGGGATTACCCAAAAAGTGCATATCCCAAAAAATTAAATAAGAAATTTTGGAAAGATAGAAATTATATTTGTGATTATGTTGAGAAATATCACATGACAAAGTTGGGAAGTGTATATGGTGATATTCGTGATATAGGTTATGTAGTTTCTTATAAAGATGTATGGCTTGCTGAATCACGTTTTCCATCATTTGATGGTGATTATTGGCAGCGATATTATTTCTATAGCCAATTTAAAGAAATTTGCTTTAAGTTACATATTATTGAATCTCAAATAAACGAAGAATCAGAAGATAAGAAGGAATAAAAAATATGTGGATAAATGGTAAACAATGGTTTCCGGCAAAATACCTAAATGATAGATATTTTGTTCAAGGACAAGAAGGAAGATTACATAAATTAGTTCATAGTTCTAATTTTGGTTTATTCGTTCCTTATGATAATAAAGTGAAAAGTTCGGGATTTATTGGATATTTGTTTCCCTTGAATTGGTTTGAAGTAGTAATTGACAATAACGAATAAAAGGTTACTATGAGGTATGAGATTTAGAACCGTTCCCGAATCAAATTATCGATCAATCTTTACCAAAGATGGTAAAACATTAAGGTATAAATTAGATAAAAGTAAACCTTTTGGCCATCTTAAGAATCCTGACCTAGAAGATATTTCTATAAATTCACGCTGCTATGGCCGTTGCCCGGAATGCTATACTTCTGCTCTGTCCACAGGTAGTAATTTTCCTAATATTGTTGAACGATTCCGAAATTTCTTTGAACCATTGGAGGAGCATAGACCTTATCAAGTAGCAATTGGAGGAGCAGGAGAACCAACATTACACCCTGATTTTTGTGAAGTATTAAAGACTTCTAGAGAATTAGATATTATGCCTAACTATACTACTAATGGCATGCATTTAAGTGATAAGATTTTATATGCAACTAAAGAGTATTGTGGTGGAGTTGCCGTATCTACTCATAAACATCTTAAATGGGGAAAAGCAGTAGAGAAATTATTGAATAAGAAAATTAGAACTAATCTTCATGTTATTGTCGGAGAAGAAGGTAGTTTTGATTATATGAAAGCATGTTGGGAAACTTTTCCTGAAGTTGAAACGGTTGTTATTCTACCTTATCAAGCACAAGGACGAGGAAAAGCTATTGATGAGAAAATAAAGGTTGAAGAATGGCAAAAGTGTGCTAAATTGGTTCAAGAGCATAAAGGCTTTAAATTTGCATTTGGTGCATTATTTTATCCGTTTATGTTAGAACATCCAGAATTGTTTCCTGATGTTAAAGTTTATGAACCGGAAGTTTTTTCTGGTTATGTTATGTTTGATGAAGAGAAACCGTTTGTAAGAAAATCTAGTTATAATTTAGAACCGAAATGAAAAAAGGTGATCCATCTAATCCAAAAGTAGGCGATAGTTTTTACTATATCCCCGTTGGAGCATTATTTATTATTCCGATTACTATTGAAGAAGTTTATACTCAAGATGGGTGGGATATTGAATGTTATTGGATTGATGAGCCTGTTGGGCATGCATTGTATGAAGCATGGGAATGGTATAAAACCTTAGCAGGAGCAAAAAGCGGCTTAAGAGCCAAGAAACGCGAAATCAAAAAACTATTACCTGATAATATTATCAACGATAAGGTTCATGGCTATTCGTTAACATTGGATATTTGGAGAAATCCCAAAATTGAATTTTTCAGAAAACAACACGAAATATATAAACAAGAAGGAGAGGAAGAATTCTCTCTACAATACAAAGAAAAGCCTTTTTACACCTAATATGAAAACTATTTTTATTCCCCAAATCCCTGAAAGCATTACTGATATTACTACTAATAGTAGTTCTGAAATCTTTGTCATTGGTAAAGATAAAGAAATTGAATTAGTTGATGGTTTGATTGATGAAAAGAAATGGCGTTGGTGGTTTGGTGAAAAGAAACGATTTAACAACGTAGATGATGTTAAACATTTGATGAAGCAATATCCACATGCAATTGAAAGTTTATTTGGATTAACTGGTATTCCTGATGATAATCCACATTCAAGGTGTTATATCAGCGATAGCGGAGAACTGGTTGAAGAACCTTCTAGGATGTCCCCGGCATTGCGCGCATTAAAGAATGCAAACGAAAAGATTGCTCAAGACTTCTTTAGAAATAGAGGTAAACGCGGTGATCCTTCTTGGGATGAAGCACATAAGAAATATATGGATTCTTATGACGCAGAACGAGATTTTCTTAATCAAGAAATTGATGAATGGATGAATACCCAAAATCTAGAACAATTTGTTGGTGCATTTTATTATGAATGCGGAGAAGACAATGAATTATCTGATTGGGAAGAAGTACATAACACTATTCCTGGAAATTTTTGTCGATTGAGTTAATTCATAAATAGGTAAAATGGATGATCAATATCTTTTACCTAAATTCAAATTCCATGCAGAAGGAGATATTCAAACTCTTTCCGAAATTTATCCATCCCAAATAAGAAGATATAATATTCCTAAAATTTGGGCGACAACACAAGGTAAAGGTGTAACTATTGCTGTTCTTGATTCGGGTATTCAATTACATGATGATCTAATTAAGAATATTGATGTTGGTAAATGTAGATCATTCATTGATGGAGAAGACATTTTTGATAGAGATATTTTCCATGGTACTCATGTAAGTGGAATATTAGCCGCTTGTCTAAACAACTATGGCGTTGTAGGCGTTGCTCCTCAATCTACTATTGTTTCTATCAAAGTTCTAAATAAGAATGGATTTTCACAGAATAACAGTGTTTTGAAGGGATTAGAATATTGTTTAAGTTTAAAGCCTGATATTATTAATATTTCATTAGGTGGTTCTGCTCCCATGCCGGAAATTCAACCTATTCTTAAACAATTAATTAAACAGAATATTGTGGTTGTTTGTAGTGCCGGAAATAATGGTGAGACAGATAAGCCTGATGTAGTCTATCCTGCTCAATATGACGAGTGTATAGCGGTTGGTTCTTGTTCAGATAGTCTGATGCAAGATAGATCATTGTTTTCGTCTTGGGGCGAGACTATTGATTTCCTTGCTCCTGGGGAGAATATTTTATCGACTTATAGAGATAATGGTTATGGTGTCTTAAGTGGTAGCTCGCAGTCTGCTCCTTTCCTTTCCGGTTTAATTGCATTAATTATTTCTTATTATAAGAAACAAAATAGAATTATATCAGTTCAAGATATTAGACAATTATTAGTTCAAACTGCTGATGATATTGGAGAGAAAGGGTTTGACAAACAGAGTGGTAATGGTATAGTGAATCCTATCAAAGTTTTCTCTAAAATTGATACGAAAGATTTTTCAATCAAAGAGAGCTTTTGGCAAAAAATTAAAAACATATTTAAATGAAAAAGTCAAAACCGAGAAAACCTTTTGATTCCAAGGGTATTGATATTTTAGCAATCGGAACCTTTGTCCAAACCAAACAAGGGCAAAGAGGAATCATTACTGATTCGCCTGATCAATATGGACAATATGAAGTGTATTATCGTTATGGACGCGGTAGTCACACTCTTCGTATCAGAGAAGATATGCGTCCTATTACCAGAGAAGAATTTTTCACTTATCATAAAAACACGGTAATACTGGATTATTAATGTCAATATCATAATATTATGAATAATTTAAAAGAAATTGAAGAAAAGAAAGAGGATTATTATACTCTAGGGGATTCTTGTTTTTATATTGTCCTTAGTTTTGCTATAATCGGAATGGTTTTTATTATTTTAGATTTAGCTCTTTTAGGATATAGTTTTCTATTATTGGAACTATTAGTAGTTGGCATTCAAGCCTTTGCTTTTTATCAGACTCAAGTTTGTCGAAACAAATATTGGGATTTGTATAATAAAATTGAAGATGAGAAGCGTTCATTGAAATATTGTGAAGGAAAATGAAAATTCTTAAATTAAAAGAAGAAGTTTACAATTCTGGATCATTTAAGCAGTATTGTACGGTTGAATGGGATGAATCATGTAAATCTATTTTAGAACCTTCTGAGGTAAAAGGAAGATATAAAAAAGCAATATGTGGGTGTTGTGAATGTAATTATGCTCAACAACCTTCTCAAAACGTTGCTATCCGAGATAACGGTTATTGTGATTTTTGTGCATTGTATCATTTGGGTAAAATACGATATATCGTTAAATTACGAGAAGCAACGGTTGAAGAAATTGAACAAGAATATAACAAACACCCAAACTCTTCTTCTAAAGAAGTTGGGATTTTGTTAAGAAAAATTAAAGAATTGACTAAATGAAAAAATACGTTAAATTTACAGGTAATTTCCGAGACTTAAAACCTAATGGATGGAGGTTTTGGAAAGCATCTGCACGAAACCATCGTGTTTATACAAAAGAATGTGACGGCGAATATTCACAGAGTTGTTCTATTTGGCAGCATCTAGGTGGATATATGGAAATTGAAGATTATTATTCTAATTCTTATATTCTTGTAGAAAAAATTGCTAAAGGCGAAATTGATGAGTGGATTACCGATCAATCATGTATCTTTACTAAAAAACCGGAGAAAATTTGTTGGGTATATTATGATTTACAAGAAAAAACGTTTCATCCATATCACTCAGAAGAATATCGTAATATTAGGAATTCTAAATGGGATAAGTGGAAAGAATTAGAAGAGAAGAAAATATCAGATGAAGATTATGATAAATGGAATCGTGCTTTCCATGAACGCTATCGGGATCGTGATTTCGATTTAGAGCTATTTGATATGATCAAAGATTTGGTTGATAAAGGATGGATTGAAGTAGCAGAGGACAATCGTAAACGTAGATAATTAATATTATGGATTATTTATTCTTATTCAGGAAAGAGATAATAAATTTATGAAAGTATCAGAAGTTTTAGAACTATTTAAAAGCGGGGAGATTTCTCTTGATCTTTGTGGACATGTATATCGCGATGATCTTAAAGATGAAATTATTAAAAAAACTGACCATCAAATAGCATATGCTAATGGTGCAAATGATAATAAATGGAATAGCATTGAAAGAGGCGAAGACCCCGAAAAAGTCAATGCTGATATGCGAAAATTCTATCAATGTAGGCTTGATGATGAAGTAGTTGAAAATGAACATTGTTTTGGATTATCCGAAATTATCAAAATTCATTGTTTTTGTTGTGGAGAAGATGTTCATCCCACTTTATCGGGAAACATCTTGAAATTTAATTGTTGTTTTACAAGAAGCGATGATAAAAGTTCTAAATGGCGTTATTACTATGATGCTGATTATAACTGTCCCTTAGAATATGGATTACCTTTAAAAGGAGTAATTAATATTTCGGAAAAGATGGTTCTTGCCAATTTTATTCCGACAAAGAAAGCAGATTGTCCCGAAGATGAAAACCGATACGATAGCTATTCTTTGAATAATTATTTAGGAAGAAAGAATATTACTGAATGGAAAGCAAAAGCTCAAAATGTTGCATACGGACAAACAGGTAGTTGTGGAAGTACTACAGTTTGGCTTAATAAAGCCAAAGATCATGTAATTATTTCAGAACATTGGTGGGACGAAGAAGATAAGCCTAAAGAATTAGAAGGGTTTAAAGATATTGGAAGTACTGAAGTAGCAGTTTGGAGGTTTGAAGCCACTGATACTGCTACAACAGATATGGTTGAATGTAAGAAGGTTTGGAAAGAAATGAATCAGGATTATGTGATTGCCAAAGTGAAACCGGGTAAATGGGAATTTACAACTTATTATGATCAAGAAGGGAAAATCCTTGCGGAATTAAAATTGATGAAAGATAATTAATAATATGGATTATTTTTTCTTGTACCTCATTTCTACATCTATCACATTTATTTTATGCCATTCAGAAATCTTAGACATTTTGAAAATTCGACCATTTTTATTCAAATGGGAATTTTTCCGAAAGTTACTTAAATGTGCCTTTTGTACTTCGTTTTACGTAGGAATATTTCTTACATTATTGTTTATTCCATTTGGGAAAATGTGGATTTTATTTCCTTTAACGGTTTGTCCTATTGTTTTTCTTTGGGATAGAATTGTAATCTATCTTGATGAAAGAATTATTGAATTGGAAAATAAAAGGAACGGAAAATAATGGTTGACAATAACTGGATAAGGGCTAATATACTGGCATGAAACTACCTGGAATTTGGACTGAATGGTCACATGATGAAGCACTTGCAGAAATTCAACAACCTCAATGGATGTTGATTGATGATAGCGGATTCAATTATTGGAATATCAATAATGGTGAATTACTCAAGATTGGTTACAATCAATTTGGGAAATATGTTCATGGTAAAGCATATAAATTTAGTCCAGATAATTCCTTAAACGGATATATTTAATATGAAACAAGCAAAATATACATTACCGAACGGTTTTGAAATTTACCATATTCGCGGTAAATTATATAGTTTAGAATATACAGAAGGATGGTGGGAACCATCTATAGCAGAATTATCTAGTAAATTAGAGGAATTATATAGAACCTTTATACAAACTAACTTATGTGAATTATTTCATCGAAAAGATGTTAAAATTGAAGCCTATGCTATTGTAAGAGGGGGCGGAGTAGCACTTAGTATGCAGTTGATGGCAGTATTTCCTAGAAATACTTTAGAGAAATTTATTGAAATTTACGACAGAGATTAAATTAATTATGAGAACTTTTAAATTGATATGAAAACTTTATTAACTATTCTTTCACTTTTAACTGTATCTTGCACTTGCTTTAAACAAGTAAAAACTGTTCCTGTTAAAACTTTTCAAATTCGTACAACGGCTTATTGCGGAGCGGGAGAGAAGGATCATATCAAATACGGGAATAAAACTGCAATCGGAACACCTTTAAAGAAAGATAAATCTATTGCGGCTGACATTAGTATTTTTCCAATTGGAACAAAGATGAAAATTGGAGAAATTGTTTATGAAGTTGATGATTATGGTTCGGCGCTTATTCATGAGAAGGAAAAACCTATTCCGACTATTGACATTTATAAAACCTCTCGGAAACAAATGAACAAGTGGGGAGTTAAGTATTTTTCTGATGTAGAAATTATTGAATGGGGATCATTTGAAGAAAGTGCCAAACTTCTAAAAGATCGCTTGCATTATTCCCATTGCAGACTAATGTATATGAGAATCATCCAACAAAAACTATAAATTATGACTTTAAAACAGTTTAATAAAAAATATTTCCCAAATATTGATAAACGGGGGAAAGCATTCAATGTTAATTTTAAACCTTTCTTTTCAAAAAATAAAGAAGAGATTTTTAAAGATGCAGAATATATGGCTAGATTGAAGGGGCGCTATGCGCTTATCTGTGTCAACGATAATGGCTATACCTTTCTTCCTTGCGACTGTAATGGTTATGTATATGATATTTCTTTGTTGGAAGGAATTAAGTTGAATAAGGTTTTACGTATGAATGCCAATCTTATTGGTTAATATTAGAAAATTATGCAAAAAGAACCAGAAATCGAAGTCTCCAAAGATTATAAAATCAAAATGGAAAAAGAAGGAATGCTCGATGCATATCAAGGCGCAAAACCTGAATTTCCTGATTGCCCTTATTATATGATGGGTTACAATTCTGTAAAATAATATGAGTAAAATTCTATTCAAAACTGCTCAAGAACATTGGGATTGGGCATATGATAATTATCTTCGTTTCAAAACGGAAGACGATAATAATTTATGGGGAGAACATGAAAAAGCTCTTGAACCTTTTTTTAAATGGGATAATAAACGTTCTAAGCAAGGGATTGATAACTACCCTAAAATGACTAAAGAGGAAAAAGAATCTTTTAATCTTTATAAGAAAATTGCTATACTTCCGCAATATTCTCCTGCAAATGAAACCGTTGCTTCTAGGTTTGATACACCGGAATTAGTTGATACGTTAGGATTCATTTATGATGAATCCGAAGAAATCGATGATTATTATGTTCCTGTTAAGAAAGATAAGCCATTTAAAACCAGAGAAGATATTAGCTACCCTTGTATCTTATTAACATGGATGGAAATATCGTATGATAGATGTAGTGGCGACAATGTAATTGCCATTAATAGATTTGTAAGTTTAGCCGAATTTAACTAATATGAATTGGCCTCAATTTTTCCTAGATGGTTATAGCTTAACCATGAAAGAACTAGTCGAAAGATACTTAAGTCTTTCCGATTCTAATAAAATTGAATATAAGAAATATTTAGGATTTTTATTAACTTTAAAATAACATAATGCATACTTGTGGTGTTAAAAAATGTAAATCCTTTTTTGGAGATAGTAAACGTTTCAGTGTTTTCACTTATAAAGTTCCTGAAAAAGATAAACGAGAGATGTGTAAGTACTGTTTCAATGAGAGTCCTGATAGAATTATAGACCCTATTGATCTAGCTAAGTATCAAGAATATTATAAAGGGGATAATTTTAAAGCATTTCGATGTAACCTATGTTCATCAACTTTTCATTTCAGAGAACCAAAAAAAGAAATGGTTCACATGAATATATTGTTCTTATTGACGGTGATGATGGTTGTCAACGCGATAACGATTCTACCCAAACAACTATTAATACCATTCTAGGAAAGGCTAAACAGATAGCAAATGAATTGCTTGCTTCTCATAATAAAACACTTGCAGAAGAACAGGAACGTGATAGAATAGCCAAAGAAGAGCAAGAGCATCAACGTAAACTAGCTCAATATCATCAATTACAAAAAGAATTAGGATTGAATTAATATGAAAGCAAAAGATTTAAAAGCATTAATTGCAACTATTCCCGATGAAGATGAAGTAGGATGGGCAGAATATACCGATTATGCGAAATGTTTTGGATTAGATACGAATTTTTACACTCCTACTCAATATCAAAATTCTTTTAATAAAGAACAGAAAGTTTGGGTATTTAATGCCGATATGCGAACGGACGTGTTGGCAGGTTATGAAAAAGTTTCAGAAGTAGATGAAGAACTTGAAAAGATTCTAACCTCTTTCCCTCCTAATCCTCTTTGGAAAATTGAAAAAATCGATGAAAAAACTTTAGCCGTCCTTTTCAACAATAGATTCTTTAATCTTTGTTTCTATGTTGAAAAAACAGAAACTTCTCCTAAACAGTATTTCTACACTATTCCAAATGGAAATCCTCATAATTTTACCAATTGGGTTGAATTCTTCCAAACAGTTGATCCAATTATCAAAAAACGAATTGATAGTTTATGCGTCGAAGTGATTTCTCTTAAGAAGCAAGTAACACCAGAATAATTTCTTTCCTACGATTTTAAATATGAAACATTCTTCCTTATCCTGGCGTGATGGTGAACTTCTCCTTAAAGATGGACAGGCAATGTCCTTTCGAGAATACACACTTCCCCAAATCACAAAGATTGTTAGCCCTTCCCTAACTCTTACCCAAAATATTAATAAACTTTACAAGTATATTCGTATTCCTTGGACTAATGGGAAAATCTCTAGTCTTGCCATCTCCTACTATCATCCCATTTACATCATTGCCGATCAAGGTAACTTTGTTCTAAAAATGGAAAAAGGCATTGTAGAAAAGGTGAAGCATCCCGGCGCTCTTGAATTCCGTCATTTTAATTATCTAGAAAGAATTTCTAAACCTGTTGACGAAAGTTATATTTCCGTCTATACTTCTCCTTATAATCCTGAATCTGTTCAAGGACGTATCAATTTCATGAAACGTAAAAATAACGAGAAATATCTACAATCTTTAAGCTCATAATTAATTTATGGAAATTGTAATCAATAGTTGTCCCGGCGAATTTTCTTTGTCAGAAGAAGCAGTTCAACATTATGCACAGGAAAGCGGATTAGTTCTTTATATTCGTCGAGAACCTTGTGAAAACTTATATTATACCAAGAAAAAAGAATTAAGAAAAGATGAAGAAGATGGTCTTTGGATTCCCAAGAAACATATTCCCCGGTCTGAAAAGACTTTAGTTAATATTGTTAAAACTATGGGGAAAAAGGCAAATACCATTTACTCAAGTTTGAAGGTAGTTCCTGTTGACAATACCCGAAACTGGCTTATAGTGGAGAATGATGGCAAAGAAACAATTCAATATTTAAATTAATAAAATATGACTGCGGGACAATTATTCACATATAATAAGTATTTTGGAGAAAATCAGGCTGATCTTACGATTGATAAGATTAAAGATATTTTTGTGCAAATTAGCGAAGAAAGATACGAGGGTTATCTAAGTTATTCGACTGTTCAAGAAATCATTTCTTATTTTAATTCTACTAAAGGAAGAGAATTAGGGGTTGTTGCCGGGCATATTGCCGATGCACAGGTGTATAGTAGGTACAGTTTGGTTGAAAAAGATAGACATTTTTATGATATTGCAGCAGATGTTTATTATCTAAGTACCAACGGTTTCGTGGAAGTTTGGCGAAAAGATGGTTCATATTTTGAAGCACATGGAAACAATATTAAATCCTCATTAGGTTTTTATTGTGTACATAATCGGAAATGGTATTATGCTCCTGAATTCACCCGAATTTTCGATGCTATATCCGATGAATGTTATTGTTTGGAAGAATGTGAAGATATTTTATATCATTGGTCAAATGACAAATATTCCATAACCCAAGAAAGCCTAAGCCATAAAGATATTTCTTCCTTTAGAAAAATTAAGGTATATCATTCTTCTAGTCGTCCTAAATGGTGGAAAGAAAAACAAGGTATTGGTATGGAATTGGAAATGTATTCAACCCATAGAGAAGGATTTATTAAAACTATTCCTGAAGATATTCTGGCAGAAACAGATGGTTCTCTTTGTTATAACTATGGAGTAGAACTTATTGGTGGTCCTTATACTCTTGAAGAATATCAATCAGGTAAAACTCCTTGGCAGACCGTTCTTTCTAACGAAAATAAAAAGAAATTTGATTTACAAGGATTTGATAATGAGGATACTTCCTCTAATCAATACGGAATCCATTTAAGTATTTCCCGTGAATTATTTACATCTTTACATGCTGCCAAATTTATTATTTGGTTTAACCAACAATCTAATTTGGTTAAGCTTGTTGCACAAAGAACAAAAATTTATGAAGGAAAATATGGCACTTACCCTGATATTAAATCAATTGTAACTGATACTGTTGATATTGATTCTTATGATGTCAAAGAACGAGCCTTTCTAAAAAGAAAAAAGAACATTAAAACGAAGAAATACGAACCTGTTTCAATTGATGCAAAACGTCTAGAAGTACGTGTTTTTGCCAGTAATATTAAATGGACACGCATTCTTAAGAACATTGAATTTGTTCAAGCCGCATTTGACTTCACTCGAAATTGTAGTATAAGTGTAATCGCACCACCAGAAGGAACTACACAGTTTCTTACTTGGCTTAATCAACAAGCTAATTTCTATCATCTTAAAGCCTTTCTATCTGAAATGAAAAGTTATAAACTAATCGAAACTTTCGGAGACGAATCAATTGAAACAGAAAAGTTGTTGGAAAATCATCTATTCACGCTTAAATCATCCTCAAAAAAGCAATAAACTAAAATGTGTCTATTAATTTTTAAACCAGCAGGAAAGTTAGTTCCTAATATTTTCCTTGAGAATGCAGCAGATCGTAATCCCCATGGATGTGGAATTGCATTTGCTCAAAATAATAAAATTGTAGTAGAGAAATCGGCCAAATGGGGAGCAACAGAAATCGCCAAAGTATTAGAAGATAATCATGAATATCCTGCAATTATTCATTTCCGCTATGCTACTCATGGTTCACAAACTAAAGATAACACTCATCCTTTTATTCTAAATGAAAGTTGGGTTGCTGCTCATAATGGCATTATTCCTTCTGTCCAAACTAAAGGTGATGAAAGTGATACCAGAGCATTCCTTCGACAACGTGTTATTCCTTTGCTCAAAAATAATGTAAGATTAGATGATAATGCTATTCTTGCACAGTTGGGGAAAGCCATGGGACAAACTAATAAAATGGCATTCCTTGCTGCCGATGGAAGTTTTGGAATTGCTAACGAGAAAAGTGGTCATTGGAAAGATGGCGTTTGGTATAGTAATCATTCTTACGAAGAATATGTTTATCAAGTTCCTCGTTCCCCTGGATTTGGTTATAGCAACAAATATAAACACCAGACAGGATTTTATTCAGGTCGGGATGATTATTTTTCTGGTTCAAGTCGGTCTAGTATGTATGAAGATCAATATTATCCAGAAGAAGAATTAGAAAACATTTACACGAAGAAAAAACCTGATGATGATGAAGTGTGGCATCATATTGATTTGCATGCATTATCTTGTGATAGTTGTGGGCAGAATATCAAGGATGAATTTCGTCTAGAAGGACATTCAGGATTAATGTATTGCTTTGATTGTTATAATAAGATTTAATTAATTTTCAATAATGAATACTCTTGAGATATTACAAAATAGATTGCTTGCTCAAAAGCAAAGGGTTAAAGTTAAAAAGACTTTAACAGTTAAACGAGCAGAAGAGATTGCTAATAATAGGTTAGGCGGTTCATGGGCAGTTGCAAGAGATACCCGCCGACTTGGACAAACTTGTACTCTAATCAAAGATATTTATGGGAAATATTATGAAACCTATTCCTTGCTTAAACTGGTAAGAAGGTCAGTTAGAGGAAATGCTGATGCATATTTCCCTCTTAAACAATTTCAATTAGGAAAATGTCCTGAAATTTACCGTTGTGAATTGACACAAGAATATATTCATTCTGCTTATATTTCTCCTAAAGATGTATTTGATAATCGCAATATTTGTATCACTGTTGCATATGATTATTGTTTTTATAAGAATTATATTTTTGTATGGCCTGATGGTACTACCAGAACGTATGCTCCGCCACAAGCCCGACAAGTTCAACGTTATCATGGTTCTTATCGTCCTATTTGGTGGAACAAAAAGAAAGGTATGGGAATGGAACTAGAAATTGATATTAATGATAAATCACGGTTTGCTCAGAATTTATCTGATGATATTCTTATTGAAAATGATGGATCATTAGGAGTAAAAGGGGTAGAACTTATTGGTGGTCCTTATACTCTTGACGAGTACCAAGATAGTAAAACTCCTTGGAATGAAGTATTAGAACAGATTAAAGAGATTGGAGGAGCAGGACATATTGCTGGAGAATTTTACGGAATTCATATTTCCGTTTCCCGTTCCTTATTCACATCTTTTCATGGAGCAAAATTTGTTTGTTTCTTTAATCAACAAGCAGAATTGTGCCAACTAATCGGACAACGTAAGCAGTTGTATGGTTGTGGCGATAAAAGCGGTTATCATAATCGAACAAAAATTAAAGAAGTAGTTTATTATAATCCACAAGATGCCAGCAAACATATTCATTATCGCGATAATGAAGGACGTATTATACAGAGTGATCCTGTTCTTTGTTATGGTGGAACATATATTAATTCCGAAACCAAACAAGAAAGACACGTTCAAGGTATTTATACTAATATTGAAACAGGAAAATATGAACCTGTTAAAGTAGATGAAAATCGTTATGAAGTGCGTATTTTCCGTTCTAATCTTCGATGGGAACGTATTCTAAAAAATATTCAATTTGTTGATGCCGTTCGGGTTTACACTCTTCATGCTTCTGCATCTTCAGTATGTGCTCCTTATCAAGGAACCGCAGATTTCTTATTCTGGTTAGGTAAACAACAAGGTTATACGGCATTAAAGAAGTTCCTGGTTGACAATGCCAAGAATTTCCCCGATAATAATGCTAACTTCCGTGTCAGTGACAAATGCAAAGACTTTGCTCAATTAGTATCTTTTAAACTCAATAAATCCCAACAAGTAACCATTTCCGATCTATAATTTTTATGTGCCTTCTTATTTTTAAACCAGCAGGATTAAGTGTTCCTGAAAATCATTTAATTGCAGCAGCAAACGGTAATCCGCATGGAAGTGGAATTGCAATTGCTACGGGAAATGAAATTATTATTCATAAAGACCCTGCATGGCGAGCCAAGGAAATCACTGAAATTCTTAAACAGAATGAACAATATCCGGCAATTATTCATTTTCGTTTTGCTACTCATGGAAGTAAAACCGTTGCCAATACTCATCCTTTTATTCTTAATAATGATTGGGTAGCTGCTCATAATGGGGTAATTAGTATTTCTACTGAACCAGATGAAAGTGATACAAGGGCATTTCTTCGTAAGAATGTTATCCCCATTATTGAAAATGGTTATACATTAACAGATAAAGAAATTCTGGCTATTCTTTCCGAAGAAATGGGAAAATCTAATAAGATGACTTTCCTTCATAAGAATGGTGAATATGGGATTGCTAATGAAGCCAGCGGACATTGGAAAGACGGTGTATGGTATAGTAATCATGGTTACATGCATACTTGCCATTATGGTGATTGGGAAGATGATGATATGGATTGGTCATATCATGGAGCATATCAGAATCATAACACTCAATACTTTGATTATCGGACTAAAGCGCCCAAAGCGCCTGTTCCTCCTCGTTTTAGCGCATTTGGAAAGGTGATTGAAGATGACGATAGCGGAAGTCGTTATGATGCGGAATATGACAACAGGAATGCATTAATGGTGCTTCCTGATAAAGTTAACCAATATAATGAAAAATGGCATATCATGGATACATTGAATACGGTTTGTGATTCTTGCCATCAGGAGATTTGGGGAAAATATGCATATGAATCTACGGAAGAATTATATGTTTGTGAAGAATGTTGTAAATTTCTTCCCGCATCATTAGGTATTCCTCGAAGCATGCGAATGGTTGATACCGTAGAAGTAGAAGTAGAACAATAAAGAATTGACAAAGTAACCAACGTAAAGTATCATAAAACATATGAATAGACAGACAAAGCTAGGTAAGAATACAAAGCCACAATTTTGCGTCCGTAATGGTGGAGCAAATCCGATTCTTTCCCCTGTTCAACATGGGAAATTTGCCTTTCAAGACCCTGTAAAGGCGATTCAACGCAAGAAAGCAGAAGGAAATAATTCTTGGCGAGTGACGGGCAGGCATCCTAATGCAAACACGAATAAGAACACTAATCGTAACAAGTAATTATTTTTCTTTATGAAAAAAGAATTTGATAATTGTATAGCTATTTTACAAGAACCTAACTCTTGTAAGAGTGTTGCAACTCCTTGGAAAAATATTCCGGTTTTGCGAGAAATGCGGCGAACGGAAAATCGTTTTAAAAAGGCGAAAATTATTCGTAAAGATAAATCTGTTATTTTTGGTCCAGATTTAATTGATTATCATTTGGGAGCAACTGAAACTTTTCCATTTGATTATTTTTCCGATATGCGGTTTTATAAGTTTTATGAAAATCAAAAGAGAATTATCACTAAATGGTTTAATAGTATTGATTTAGAAGTTTATAGTTTATGTACTACTGCTTCGGGAATTACTATTCATGATGTGGTTCCTTGTATTATTCCTTCTTGGTTTTTGGAGTTCGTTGGAAAGGAATTTCCTGTGGTGGATATGACTTATTATGGTTCTGAATATAGTTTTATTCGTAAAATTCAGCGGGATTATTATGATTATTTCAGTGAAATGAAAGTTGTGCAAGATTTCTTTTATACCAGATTTGAAGCAAGTTTAAAGGGAACACTTGAGCCTGATATTATTCAAGACCTAAAAGCGTTACATAAACGTTTCGCAGAAAATAACACTAAGAAAAAGAATTCCATTAAAACATATGATATTGATTGGTCTAACTTTTCAGATACATTAAAATCTTATAATGGAAACGGTTATTATACCGTATCTGGGGGGATGAACATGTGGAACAATGTTACAGATGGAAGATTTTAATTCTTTTTTATGGAATCTTTAAAAGCATTTCTTTGGACTTCTGGAACATCCAGAATTAAAGATAGTCGAATTTCTAAAACGATTCGCGGTAAGCGTTGTTTGGTGTGGATTACTCATAAGAATACTCCTAGTTCAAGGTGTGATTTTTGGGATAATATGGGAAAGATTCATAAGGATTTGACTTTTGGAAATCTTCAAAGATTGGGCCGAATTGTGTTAGAAAATGGTGATGCCCGTGAAACCTATTCCGTTATTTTTGAACTTAAAAAGAAATAAAAAAATATATGAGTCATTATCATGCAGATGCCATAGAAGAGAAAACCGATAATCGTCTTAGTAATTTTTATCATCAATTATTTTTGGACGCAACTAAAAGATATGGTCATATCAAAGCTATAATAGATAACAAAGGTGAAAAAGAAGTTTATCCTCGATTTGCTATTATTGCAGAAGTTATTGATTCACAAAGGATTTTTCAAAAATCTGTTGACAGATCACGATATTACTATTATTATGTATTAAATGCTATCGAACAACTCCTAAATTGATATGAAATTTCCTGATAATAAACCTTATGAAAAAGGTTGGAATTCTTTTTTCCAATTATTTGACGTGGATCAAAATCCATATACTTTTATTCAAGATGAAGTATCGGCATTTGATTGGCAAAAAGGATGGCAAGATGCAGCAGAAGAATCAGATACTTGGAATTACGACTTATGAATTATAGTGCATCCGAAGCATATTCGGCAAAAACCTCCGAATTTCGTTTAAAGCTAATTCATTTCAAAGATATTAAAAAACGTTGGTTCCGTAATCATTATGTTTTGTATCAAACATCAGGATGGTTTGGGCATAATTGTTTCACTTTTGAATGCGAACAAGCATTGAAACTTGACAAATATCCTGGTACATGGTATGGACCATTTTGGACAAAAGATTTAGCTGACGATTTTGCTCGATTGGTTGAACGTACTCACACTAGTTTTATTCTAGGCGGATAAAAAATATTATATTGACAATACCTTAATAGGTGATAATGTCTTGTATGAATGAATACCGAAAGGAACGATTGATTACTATTGCCAGGAGTTTGTCTCATTTGCGAACAGGGAAATCTTTGCATTTCTCTTTCATTCTTAATAAGAATCAATTATTGGTAACGAGTGTGAATTCTTATAAGAAATCTCATTTGGAAAAGAGTTTTGGTAGGTATTTTCCTACTAAGAGTACAGAGAATAGTAATTATTTTCCTGCATTGCATTCAGAGATTGCAGCAATTAGGGAATACATTAATAAATTTGGTAATAGTAACTTTACTGGCTTGACATTGTTTAATGTCAGAGTAGGAGTGAATGGCAGTACTATGTTGGCAAAACCATGTGATAATTGTCAAAGAGTTTTGAATAGTTTTTCATTTAAAGAAATAGTTTATACATAAAAAATATGAATGTTATTATTCCTGATGGTTGGTATCAAGTTCCTTTAAATGAACCTGTTTATTATTATGATTTAGAATGGGAACATAATGATACCGGATGGGTGCCTGTTAAGAAATACGGTGATTTCTGTAAAAGAAACCGAAAGAAATATGTCATTCGTCAAGAGAATGTTCAAGAAGATTTGATGATGGCATTAAGGCATTTCCCTAATGCTAGTTATTCAATGGAAACTAGATATAATGACAAAGCATTTTTCATGGCATATATTCTTTTTCTTGCAGGTGTTCAAGAAATGAACATTGATATTGGTTTTATTGGAGGACGTAGAGAAATAGCAAGTATTCTTTTTAGAGATAATTCTTTAACAATGAAACCGTATATTGAATTACCTTCTACTAATGGAACTAATATTTTTTATTTTCTTTTACAGAAATTACATATTCCTTATAGTGGTGGAGCAAGTACTGATAAAGATTTTATGCAAGCCTCTTGGCATAACAGCGAAAGCTTTATTAGTAAACTTATCGTATATTTTAATGCTATTAAGAAAGAATTTCGTGATGGAAAATGATGCATTGACAATGAATAATAAATAAGGTATCATTCCTTATGAAATTATTCACCATCAAAATTAAGCCACGAAAGAAGCGAGAAAGATTTGCTCCTGTTACTAAACAAGAAACGAATCGAAAAGCCTATAATCGAAAACAGAAACATCATAAAAAAGATGAAAGCTAAAATTCTCCAATACGGTTTCACAGAAGTTAAAGAAACTGAAAACAGTTTAAAGATTTCTCATAATGGAAATATGGGAAATAGTATTAAAGATTCCGTTGATCCTAATTTGAAGCAATTGGGATATGGTTCTATCAAGTATCTTAAGAAACTGTATCGGAAATTCAAAGAAGAAGGAAGTCCTGATTATGCTTATTCGATTGTTTTTGATAAAAATATTAGACAAAAATTTGATTAAGTTATGAAAATTCTAGGAAAATATGTCACTGCTCAAGTTTTTGGACAAAATTATCCTCTTCAAGGTTGGGTGATTCAAGAAAATCCCTTAATTATTAAACATTCGGATGGAACACAAACCAGATGTACGGGAAAACCGACAATAGTTATTAATCCTCCTAGATTACCTAATAATTTATTGAAATGAATAATGATTCCTCTTCTTTTTGCAATCGAATACAAAGAAGCAGGAGTTTGGACAGAATATCAATATACCGAAAATCTACTTGACGCATGCCATATTGCGAGTAGATTGACTTGGGAAGTTCGTGAAGAATGGATACGAATCTTAACACCTGATAATAAAATTTTATGATATTGAAAAATAATTATTATGACAATAAAAATGCTGCAATTGATGAAATTTATGCAGCATTACCGGAAAATATGCATTCTACTTCCATTATAAGCTTAATTGCTTCGGTTATAGAAGAATCCATTAATCTTGGATATAATGGCGGTTATTCTGATATGGCAGACAGAACATCTAATAATATTAGATGCATTGTTTCTCAAGGTAATATGTGTTCTATTACTAAATCTGAAAAAATTCTATGAAAGATGAATAATTCTTGCTCAAATTGTGAAGATTGTCTGGATTGCAACAATTGCAACGATTTAGACACTTGTTCAAAGTGTAATCTTTGTGATTTATGCACAAATTGTGATGTTTGTTATCTTTGTGATTATTGTAATGATTCACAATATCTTTATTCTTGTTATTATTGTCGAGAATGTTCTTATTGTTATGGATGCAAGAATTGTTTCAACTGTGAAAATCTTATTTTTTCCAAACATTGTGAAAATAGTAAATGGCTTATTTTTTGTTTAAAATTAATTGATGAAACGTATCATGCCTTCAATAAGCCGTTGACAAAAGAAAGGTATCAAGCTATTGTCGAAGAAGTGATTAGAATCCTTCCTAACTGGCAACAAGCAGCAGTAGCAGGATTCTGGCAAACAGTAACAAGGAATCAATGGCAAGCATTACAGTTAATTCCTGAATTTGATAAAGAAATCGTCGAAACTATTACAAAAATTACATTAACATGATCTTTCTATATTGTGTATTATTCTATATTATATATTCATATTTCCATGATTATATCATTGATCCTGCAATTCAGTATTATTTTAATATTAAAGGATGTAAGTTTTGTAAAATAACCTTTCAATATAGAAGATGGAAAGATTCGGGGCATCTTGACGCTTATCCATTATCTACCTATCATGAATTAGCTCATTCAAAACTTTCTGAACCACATGAAATGACGGTTTTAGTGTCTGATTTAGGTTCTGATCAACCTAATGAAATCTGTGTTGCACCGGTTGACCTTAAAGGTAATTGGATTACTAATACTTTTGATAAAAATAATATGGTAGAGGTTATACATATTCCGCTTGCACAAGTTAGTAATCGAAGGGATATTCCTTCTGTATCCTTTTGGCAATATCTATATAATGGACAAAAAATTACCTTAACATGATTATTTTCTTTCTCATTCTTTATTTGGTATGTTTATTATTTGATCATACTAATTTTATTCCTTGGGTTATAAATCAACGTAAGAAATATGCATTAGTAACTGTGCGTTTCCATCGATGGAAAGATGATGATTGGCATTCTATGGAATTTAAGCCGGAATGTTTTTCAGAAGATGCACGAAAAGAACTTGGGCCTGAACAAGAAGAATCTTTTTATGTGGAAGTTCTTGATTCTTATTGGAATGGAAATATGTGTTGTGCTGCGGTTGATAAATTAACGGGCGAATGGGTCGGAGATATTTTTCATATCGGTGAACAAATGAGAGTAAGAACAATACCAGAGAAAAATATTATTTCAACTATTCCCATGAAACTTACATTTTGGGCAGGACTTCAACCAAAGAAATAAATTTGACAATAAGTGAATAACTGATAGAATACCTTCTCATTATGAACCTAAAACATCCGACTGATATTCCTAGCCATTGGCCTAAACTTAAAGCGCGTAAACGTTCATTTGTTTCTATTCGAGAAGCAAAAGTACCTGAATCTTTTAAAGTCGCTTGGCAAGATTCCGAATTGGTTTCTGATCCTTCGCTTGATTTGATTATTGTTCAATCAAATGGAACACAATATCCTTGTAAGAAAGATATTTTCTATTCCACTTATCAAGAAGTAGAGAATTTTAATATTTGGCAAAAGAAAGAACTTTCTACTCTTGTTCAAGTTCCTCAACATTATGAAGTTTCCATTGAAACCCTGGAAGGAACATTGAATAAAGTTGTTTATCCTGATTATGTTGTTATTGGTAAGAAGGATGAATTGTATGCAAATAAGAAAGAATGGGCTGATGAAAATCTTGAATTTATCGTTGACTAATTCCAGATAACTGATAGAATAACTAATAATATTATGGAACCGATGACATCTTTTTATGTAGTTGACACTACTTATGTACCTAAACCTGGATATGGTAACATTCATCTAGGATTTGAAGTAAAAACCGGTTCAGGAAAAAACCATTTAAAAATTCTTAAAGAAGCATTAGAATTGAAATATCCTGCACCACGTTATACCGTAGAATACCAAACTCCTGAAAAGTCAGGTTGGGGCAATCCTTCAAACGGATGGTAAACAATTTGACAACTGCTCAATAACTGATAGAAGTACAATATTATGACTCTTAAAGAATTTCAAAAACAAAATAAAAATAAACTAGACGAAGAGTTTATTCAGAAATATCCTGATGGACGTATTACATTGGAAAGACGCAAAGACAATTCCCACACTATTTCTTTGGGATTTAAACGTAATACGTCGAACACATCCTCTTATCGTTTTGGTTTTGGTTGTAAAAATTCCAAACTATATGTATTTGAAGGATTAGGATTTAGTAAGCAAAATCATTACGATAACATCAATGATGCAGTTAATGCTGCTTACAAATTTAATTTTCCCGATAAACTAATCAAAGCTTTCAAACTTCGATATAAAGGGAAAGATAGTAAGAAATTCTCCAGAAACAATCCTCAAGAAATCGAAGTAGGAAGTAAAGTTAAAATTAAATATGAGGAAAGAAATTGGCACAAGGATATTGATCCCGATACCATTTATGAAGTAGAAAAAGTGGAAGACCATACTGATAAAGATGGATACGTTTATACTATTTTATCCTTTAAAGGATTAGCCAAGAATTATTCCACTAAAGAAGAAACTTGTATAGGAAGGGTTCGCTCTTACTTTGCTACCACATTTGATAATGTTGATTTTGAAGCAAATGTTCTTAATCCCTTGACAAATGCCTGATAACTGATAGAATACACTCTCAACCCAAACAATACTATGAACTCTAATCTACTTGTTAAATATATTCGCCAAACTAAGAAAGAAATTTCTCCTCGTAAGAAAGCAGTAATGGAACGCACTCGTAAAGTTGGCACACTTATTGCATTCCTTGATTCTGATGAATATATCCGTATTGGATGGTCTGCCCTTAATACTTGGAGCGATGACAAATTTGATCGTAATGAAGGAATTCGCCTTGCAAAACTTAATACAACGTGTATTCTTTCTCCTGATGTAATCAAAAGCATGCCTCTAAAGGTTCGCAATGATATTGAACACTTTATTGGACGTGCCGAAAACTATTTCAAGCGTTCAGTAGTTCGTTAATTTCCCGTTAAGATAAACAACAAAAAACTAAAATACTATGAAGGTAAAAGAACTAATCGCAGAACTTGCTAAACATAATCCCGAAGCAAAGGTTCTTAATTATATCGAAGAAGCAGAAGAATATGGTAAAACCACTTCTGTTGTCACTATCACAGATCAAGACGAAATGCCTTATGCAAAAGGGGATGTTCCTGAAATTGACGGAGAAGTGGTATTGATTCAAGGATGGCTCGCATCTTAATTTCCCTTTAACATAAACACAATATTATGAATAAATCGCTTTGTATTACTGCGCCTCGTCTAGATAATCACGATAATGGGTTTTCTTTAACTCTAAATGGAGAATGGTTTGATCTTGCTAATACGCATGATTTACGAAAACTGAACGAACATAATCTCCGATTACTATTAAAGATGGATCGTGCTTATGAAAAGGCATTAGCTGAATTTAACCAACAATTCGTTGACAAATATGCTTCTCAAGTGGATACTGTAAATGCCTTACCCGTTGAAACATATGATGCATATTGTAAAATCTCAGACGAGATTGACGAAGAATAAACTATTTAAAATTCCCTCAAACAGCAAATAAACAACAAAACACACATGACTACTGCTACCATCTTCCAACAAAAACTACATTCTTTCTTTACTCGCAATTGTAAGGACAATTTTGCCTCATTTGAAGATTTTCTTAATGATGTTGGTAATCCGCCTCGTCGCAATATGAAACTTACTCGTAAGTGTATCAAGAAAGGTTATACTCCTGGTAATCTTGTTTGGGCAAAAACCCAAAACCGTTCTAGTGGTTATCTAGTTAAGACCTCTTCCGGTAATGTTGCCTCCCTTCGTTCTGCATGTGAACAAGATGGTGTAACTTATCAAAGTGTTCATAATTACATGAATCATTATCCAATTCGTTCCAATCCACAAGCAGTCTTTGAACTGGTGAAGATGGATAAAAATAGCCGTCGAATGTTCAAACGTAATGCTTTCGTCCATGCAATTAATAATCTTGCATAAATTTTCTTAGTTATAAGAAAAGTCCCTATAGTGTAACGGATTAGCACCTACGGATTCTACCCGTATAGAAAAAGTTCAAATCTTTTTAGGGATACCAATTTAACTAAAAAGTCATAAGAATTCTTATGACTTTTTTTATCGAATAATAATTTAATAATATGTTCCGAATTGTAAAAACTGATAATCATGCCTTTGCTGCTTCCGTTAATCGTGGAGTCAATATTGTTAAAGGGACAGGAAAGGTATGGACTACTCGTAGAGGGGTAGTGAATGCCATTAGCGACACAATTCTAGGATATTGTGGATATTTTGGTAATGATGCATGTTTCGATAATCTTTCTATTCATGGGGTAGCGGCTAATTATTATATTCCTGTAAAAGATTTTGTAAATGAGCAAGAAAGATCGAAGATTAAAGCGGATATTATCGGAAATTCAAAAGGATACAATAAAAGGTTTGCTGATTGGTTGGATAATATTAAAAATATTCAAATTGATCTTTGGAAAATAGAAACAACTCTTAGACAAGAGTTATATTCTGAATATTTGCTTGCCATTGAAGATAAATGGACTAAGGTAGGAGCGAAATCATTCACCTTTAACTAATATGAAAACAATCACTTGGGAAGAATTTATTTCAGTCATTAATGATAAAACCACTATCGTTTGTATTGATTCGGCAGAAATCGATTGGTGCATAGCTGCGGACGAATCTTACATCGAAATTGAAGAATTTAATTCTTATATTTATAAAGAAGATAATGAAACCATTAAAGTCGATGGAAACACCATTTATGTAAAAGATATGAATCAAGAAGATTTCGTGGATGATATTGAACTTCAAATTTTTAAAAAAGTGCCGTGGAATCGAAATAGCCTTGACAAATACTAATTAACTGTTATACTCTTAATCTATGAAAACAATTACATGGCAACAATTTATTGATATTATCAAATCACCTGAATCTCTAATCAGTTGGGATAATTTTCTTTGTAATGTCTCAATTAATGAGGATGGATCAGAAGTGTCATTCTTTTTTGAAGAAGATGGTAATGAATCGCAATGCGAAATTACTAAATGGAACAATCCTAATATTCCAGTAAACGATAATGTATTGTCGGTATTTGATAATCTTTCTGATGATGTATTTTCGATTGAAATCTTTCGTAAAATGCCTTGGGTAATTAGATAAATCCATTTCGTATGAAACATCATCCAGAACAGCAAGAAGATGAAATTTATATGGGAATTATTGACTCTCATACTTTCTTTAGCTCTTCTTTTCAAATTTGGAACACTTGGACAAATAAACGATTAGGTTATGGATTTACAGAAAATCGTATGAGACTAGTGAATGATTGGCGTCCTTGGTTCATTAAAAGGAAAGATGTAGAACAAGAAATTATCCGAATTCAACAATACGAAACTCATAACAAAGAAGAAAGAATTTCCTTGTTTCAAAAAATGTTGGATAACGGAACAGCATTGTTTTAACGAATAAAATTTGACAAAGTTTCATTATACGTTAACATATAAATCTCAACGTAATAACCCCTAACTACTCATTAAATGCCTACTGTAATCCATCCTACCTTTGCTCCTGTTATCGGCCAAAATCTTGCCAAAGAACGCCTTTCGGCAGGTATTAACTCTGTCACTCAAGGTCGGGCAGCAACTCAACCTCTTATTACTGCTCCTTTTGGTTGTGGCAAAACAGAAGTAGCAAAACGCTATCTAGAAGCCCTAGAAGCTCAAGGATTCCGTTCAATGAGTCTCAATTCTCCCAAAGAAATGCGCCTTGCTGGGCCTAAATGGGACGAATTTGTTCAAATGGTAATGGACTATACTACTCCTTATGTTATTCATATCGATGAAGCACATGATATGGTGCTTGATTCAGTTAAGAATATGGTAACTCTTAAAGCCTTTCTTCTTAAGGCAATGGACAAACAAAATACGGGAAGAGATATTCCTATTTCCGATGATCTAGTGACTCGGTTTGAACGTAATCGAAATGTATTCATTCTTACTACAAATTTTCCCCATCTTCTAGATAAATCCGGTGCATTGCAATCCAGGTTTGATCATATTCAATTGGATACTTATGATGAAGAGGAATTGAAAGGTATCCTTGTTCGTATGATGATGTCAAATGAAATGCAATGGGATTCCGAAGAGGTTCTTAATATCATTGCGCGGTGTGGGAGAGGTTCTGCCCGTCCTATTAAGAATGTTATTGACGAAGCATTGATTATTCATGGTAATGAAAATCCTTTAACGAAAGCACAAGCCTTGCGCACTATTCGCCTTTTGCGTATGTTTCCGAAGGGTTTGACGCATGATGAAGTTAAATTGCTTCAAATTTGTCAAAATAAGGAATTGAAAGATAGTCAGGCAAATGCAATGATTCCTAGTATGTCTCCTGCTGATCTGCGTAATGCAAAAGGTTACTTGACATCTCCTCAAGTTGGGTTTATGACTATTACCTCGCGAGGTATGGAAACAACAAGGATTGGTTCTGCATATTTGAATATGTTGTTTACACAGGGTTTCCTTGAATAATATGAATAAGGCAAATTTAGCAGAAGAACATAAAATTCATTCTCCTTGGAGTTGGATCGAGTGTATTTCTGCTTATAAATTTCCTAAAGATCAAGATGAATGGGAGAAATGTCCTTCTTGCGGTTTTCGTCCTAAAATCTGGGAATTTGATAATGGTAGAAGTACCGCTTGCGCTTGTCGTAAAGAAATAGCGAATATATACAATCATTGGAGCATTTATGCTGAATCGATTGCATCATATTATAAAAGAAATAAAACATTGGAAGGTTATGATTCGGATGAATTAAAAAAGAATTGGAATCATTACTGCTTGACAGGTGAAGTTCGCTTTGAACGTCCTTTAGGCGGTAGAGTAGATAAAAGATGGTAAACCGTTTGACAAATCATTAACATAGTCTAATATAGAAACATGAACACTATTTTCCTTGTCATTCTCCAATATGATATTAGCTTCAATGATGCAGATGAAGGAGATTGTTATGCCGGTGAAGGTCAGCGAGTCCTCAAAGCATTTTCAAATAAAAACATTGCTGATGAGTTGGCGCAAAAAATGAATCCAATTATTTCATTGGCAGAACAAGAAACAACCATTTATCCTATTCAAAAGAATAATCGGAAATTGCTAAATGAATTAGGATTAATTCACCATAATATAGATAATGGTTACAATTTTAAATTAGTCGTTGAAGAAATAGAAGTAACCGTTTGACAAAACATTAACATAGTCTAATATAGAAACATGAATCAACCTAAATTCATTCCCGTAAATCAACTTAAAAAAGGAACACTCTTCACTGTTCACGCTAAACCTGATGCCTATCAACAAGGTATTGTTGCACAAGGTCGAATCTTTCGCATTCGAGAAGTAGCCTTTCCTTTCATCTTTGCAGATCATTATGTCGGGCCTAATCGTTGGATTGATAGTCCTTGGATATTGAACCTTGAACAAGGTATCAATCTAATTGAACTAACTTCTGCTGCATTGTTTCAAGGTAAAATTAAACAAATTAAACGTAAACATAATAAGAAATAAAATATATGAGTGCCATTCTTTTACTCCTTGCTTTAATCTTTTATAGCAATGTCGGATTTTTTATTGCTGTATTTAACTTTATTCCAAACGGCCCTTCACAATTTTTTAAATTATCTATTGGACAAAAGATATTTACGGTGATAGTAGGTGGTCCAGCTATCATCTTCGTTCTTATCATATATGCAGTTGTATTTAAACTAGGTGATTACCTAACTGAAATCTTTAACTCTCTCAAATAATAAAACAAAATATGAAACAACTACTCTATACTCCTATAGTCCAATTCTCAGGTGCTCTTACTACTGAGGATGTAGTAGATCAAATGGAAGCAGTCAATAATGAATTGATTCGTCGCGGCTATAGCGTTCCTTCTGTTTCTGCTGCGTCCAATCCCTCTTCTAATGCTCCGACACCTAAAGGCGAACAAGGCCCGCTAGAACGCAAATGGTGCGAATTAAAGAAGGTTCGCGGTGTTCGTCGCACAGAAGGACGAACAAATGAACAACAAGCCGAATACAATCTTCGTCATTATCTCGGATATACTGATGAAAAAATTCAGAAAATCCTAGATGAATATGTTCCTGAACACCATAATGAACATCTTCCATCTATTATCGAAGATGATGAAGAGGTTCCTGAACATAAGCTAATGTAATTTAAAAGATTTAGTTGATAAAAGTCCTTTACAAAGGGCAGATAGGTGGTAAGATTGATTCGTTAAAAGAAACAATTCAACCAACTCTACTATGAAACTATCCTTCTTTGATTATCTATCTTTGCTGCTCTTTACAAGCATCGTTGTCTATGCAACAGGTAAAGAATTGGGCTTTTTTATCAATCTCTAATATTCTTAAATATGTCAACTCTACTTAAGATTATTCTACCTGTTGCAACGGTTGTTGGGACTTTTGCTATCTATCCAGTTTATAAACAACACTGGATTAATGCTAATCCTAATAAACCTGTTTCAAAAAATCTTCTGCTAGATGCAGTTGAACAACTCAAATACAAAAGCGAGATTAAGATTTTCTCCTTGTTGACAGGAAAAGATGTAACTAAGAAGATGTGGAAAGAAACAAAGGTAAATTCTGATGAGTTTACTTTGCCGCCTGATCTTCCACCTATGTTGGATATTCCTAGTTATCCTGTTGCAAAGATTACTAAAATTCCCGATGTGGCTTCTCCTGTTAAAACAGTTGAACTTTCTCCTGAATATAAGGTAAATGTTCGTTCTGTTGTTAATGCAACAGTATTGGATAAGAAGTTAGAAGGTGTTCTTAGGGGGAAAGGACAAGTGATTATTCAAGCAGCACAAGAATATAACATTTGTCCTATTTTCTTGACAGCGATTCTGATGCATGAATCTGCTAATGGTAAATCTAATTTCGCAGAAGATAAGAATAATGTGGCGGGAATTATGACAGTTGCTAAAGTTAAACAAAAAGGTAAATGGATTAATAAATCTGTTGCAAAAGAGTTTGACAATGTGGAAGAATGTATTAGATTCACGGCGAAACTGTTAGGTAGTAAGACATATGCAGGAGGTAAACGAGATACTATCGGAGAGATTCAGCAAGTGTATTGTCCTGTTGGGGCAAAGAATGATCCAAAGAAACTTAATGGGCATTGGCTCGGAGGAGTAATGGGATATATGGAAAAACTTTGGGGAAAAACTATTCACGTCCGTTCTTAATAAATGCTAACTTAAAAAATAACAAAAACATGAAAATCGAAACAAAATATAATGTAGGTGATATTGTGCATCTGATGCACGATCAAGGGGTTCTAGCAAAAGCAACTACTGCAAAAATCTTGACAGTTCATTTCACTCAAGACGATTCTAATTTCCAGAAGGGCAATATTACCTACAAATATGCTCTTAAACAGAAAGGTACTGCCTATTATGATGAAGCCAATACTTCCACTTGTAACGAGGTTTATCTTTTCCCCACCAAAGAAGAACTCCTTGCCAGTCTTTAATTAATAAAATTATGAATACAGAATTTTATCATGTTACATGGAATGGGTGGAATGGGGCGAATCCTTGTTACTATGTGGAAGGAACAAAGGAAAATGGTCGAATTTTAGCTACTCGTTTCCAAGTTACGTCCATTATTCGTAATGGTAAACGTGTTAAGGCGAAACTTGAACCGGTGTATCATGGAGGCGCATTCCCTCTTACTTGTAAGATTCGCAAACTGAAGAAAAATCCTTTTAAAGACTGATGATATGGAAATTCGAGATTATTCCAGGTATCGAGATATTGTACAATGGGAATTGGAAACACTTGCAAAGGTTCCTTTCATTAAAATTGTTAAGAATGAACCTGTTCTTACAGTTGGATATGATGTATGGCTTAGTCTTGAACATATTGAAAAGACTGCTAATAGTATGCATTCCGAATTCAAAAATCTCTGGAAATGGGTGAAAAATGTTTCTCCTCATTTGACAGAATTTAAGACTGCATATCATACTTTGGTTAATCTCTTGTTTCTTTTGAAATATGATATTCAAGAGGAATTGAATAGATGGAAAACAGAATTAAAGAACAATAATCAAACTTATTTTTATAATTTGCCAAAGGTTTCTGCTAATTGGTACTCGACAAACAATTAAACCGTGATATACTCTGTTATGAAACCAGATATTGAAGAAGTACTGAGTCAGTATAATCTTGCCAAGAAATTCCTAAATAAACGACTTAGGGGTGTTGATATGGAAGTATGTGATGTTGTCGTCACTTTTGAGAATTACCAAGTTAAGACTGAATTGTTTAATAAACAGAAGTTTTTGATTATTCTTCTGCTAGTTGGAGGCGAACAATATATTTTTGATCCTGAGAATCCTCCGAAACTACAACAACCAGTTATTCGTGTAGAACAACAGCACACTCAATACATTTTTACTGCTAGGCTTAATGGGGATTATTGGAATTTCGATGATGGAGATGATGTTTTAAGTGTCACTACTTATGCTATCAAAACGGCTTATGAATTTATGAAATCAATTTATTCTGATTCACATGCTCCTTCTCCTGAAATTCAATCCGTTATCATTAACTCCTTGATCTTTCCTTATTCTGTGTTAGAATCCATGTTCAACATTCAAAACGAAAACCAATAAAAATGAAACAAACTATCCTCATTAGCACAATTTGAGCCATTCTCGTTCATCTTCTTTTCCTCTTTCCTCTATTTGGATTTGTTCTGCTTTATCTGGCAATGGGATATTTTATGGATAAAGTTGACCTAAAATCCGGCACTAATGATACTACCACTGCATTTGTTTGCTTTGCTCTTCCCCCTGTTGCATTCGCTGCAAGTATCTTATCTGGTGAACAAGAACATATGAAAACAGTCCTTAAAGAATGGTTTCCTAATTTCAAATTCCCTAAATTCCGTAGTCCAATCCATTTTAATTAATAAATTTATAACTCTTAAACAAACTATCATCGTTTCAGTTATCGTTCATTTCCTTCTACTTCATCTTTCGTCAATCCTGCTTATTGGATGGCTAGGAATGATTGCCTATGCACTATATCTAGTTTACCTAATTGAATGCAATTTCGATGATCATAAGATTGAGATTGTTATGCAAATTTTACTTGCCATAACATGTCCGCCCCTTTCGATTCTTCTTTGCTATATCTTTGATAAAAAACTTATTCCTGAAAATAATTGGATCGTTAAACAAGTCGATTCTTTGATCTTTTTCTGGAAGTAATTTGACAAACTGATAGTATAAGGTAAAGTAACAATCTCATTAGAAAATAAACAATGAATACAAAAAACATCCTTCTTACCATGGCATTGCTTCTGGCATTGCCTTTCTCCAACATTCTCAATGCAAAAGGGAGTTCTAGCTTTAGCTCAAGTCGAAGCAGTTCGTCTAGTAGCGGATTTAGTAGCAGTCGAAGCTCTGGAAGTAGCGGATTTAGTTCTTCTCGTTCAAGTGGTTCATCCTCTTCTGCTGGATTCAGTAGCAGTCGAAGTTCAACCCCTTCTGCCCCCAAAAGCAGTGGATTCAGTAGCAGTTCGGGATCAAGTACAGGCAAAGGTTGGTTCGGGGGAAGCAGTTCAACCCCTAAGAATAGTTTTGATCATTCTTCTCAACGCTCTTCTCTAACTCCGTTTAAACCAAAGGAACAATATGTTTCAGAATTTAAAGCACAAAATGCGAATAAGTATCCAACTACCTTTAGTTCTCCTCCTGCTCAACGTCCTTCTTACATTCCACAAACCACTGTAATCAATAATACACATTATCCAATTACATATAATCAATCGGCAGGCGGTTATGGTTTTGTTAATGCCCTTGGTGCATTCGTTCTCTATGATGCTATTAGTGATATGGCAGTCCATAATTATCAACGAGATGCTGCTGCTCATGTTCATGCTCAACAAGTAACTTACAATGATTATGATAATGGTTGGTCACTTGGTTCCATTCTCCTTAGTATCTTTGTGATAGGATTTATCGGAATCGTTCTTGTGCTCTATTCAATCACTAATATATAAAAATATGAAAATGTTAGAACTATCTGATGCAATCAGCACATTCCAAAATGGAATGCAAACCTTTACTCCTACTATTGTTCGAGAAGGATTTATCAACAACACGGGAATCAAACTAGAATATCTTGATCCCTTGGGAGAAGCAGTATTTGTTACTTGCACAGTCGATGGCCTAAAGACCTTTATTCTAATGACTGCTGATAAGCGGTTACCTTTTGGTGACACAAGGCAAACCATTAAAGATAATGGATTGGAATTTCTTTATCAGAATTGTGATAGTGAATATACTGGTAAATGGGAATATTCATTTGATCTAAATGATGATGAAAATTCTACAAAATATCAAATCAAGAATACTTTCTTTGAAGAATATAAAGAAAATCCTTTGAGGAATGGACTTAAGTTCAATGAGCTTCATGCTAAATTCATTCTATATTTTCCTGTTGAAGGAAAGACAGAGAATGTTGATGGATTAGCAATGTTGGAAGTTGGAAATGATCTATTTGACAATAGTGGACTTGTTCATTATTACAATTTTCGACTAATTTTGGAAACCGACGTTAGTTATCTTTAATCGGTTGACAAACTCTTAAACTGATGCTAAGATAATACTGTTAGATAAACCAAAAACAAAAATAATATGATCCTACTCACTACAACTATTGAATTCACAACGCTGTTGATCCTCCTTTTCCTTCTGGTGGATTTATTTACAGGCTTTAAGATGATTAAATCCCTGTTTAATCGACTGCGATTGAAGGCAGATAATGCTGCCGAAGCTATTCGTGATCCTGAAGCAGATGCACATGCCGCTCTTGCTGATATTCGCCAGCAAAAAGCTCGTATGATTGAACTTCGTAAACAAATCCTTGTTTCAATAGGACTTGCAAAAAGTAAAGTCTCTAAAGCATTCGATGATGTTAATAAGTACGAACAACTTGCAATGCTTGCAGGAAAAGCTCAAAAAGCTGATGATGTTAAACTTGCTCTAATGAAGAAAGCAGCAGCAAATCAAAAACTTGCAGATGCAAATGAACAACTCAGTAAGCTTACTAAGCAAGAAGATAGTTTGGAAAATAAGATTGCAGAATTTGATGCCTTGATTGATAAGGCGGAAAGTGATAAGGAATATCTATCTTCTGATCTTAAGATTAATCAGTTTAATATACAAGTTAATGAAGTGTTGAAGAGTAACGGCAGTGCTCTTGGTGCAATTGATAAACTTCGTGCTGATGTCGATAAGAGTCGTATTGAAGCAGAAGTATCTGGTGAACTCAGTGACGATTCTAAGAGTTTGGAAGCAAGGTATGCACCTGCTAATGGTGTCACGGCGGAAGATGTCAGTAAGTATCTGACTGCATAAATAAGAACAATAAATAATAAACCAAAAACCCGAAGGATTCATTTCTTTCGGGTTTTTGTGGTACTAACTAAAATTAAAATATATATGTTTATTCTATTTCATATTTTCCTTGCATTGATTGCTCTTGCCTTGTTTGTGGTCTATTGGGCGATTGATAAGGAGCTTGATTTGACCGAGGATGAGCGAGCAGCAGGCTATATCCTGGCAGTAGTCTGTCCCTATCTGTTAATCCCGTTCATTTGTGCAGTTGACCATGCTGCTATTTGGGCCGATATTAAATGGTTATGGAATCTTGTTGACACTGATATTACTTAAGTTATAATGATCTATGACAACACCGATCTTTCTAATCATTCTTGGATTATTTTTAATCCATAGATTGTATCACATTTTCACCGATTAAGTCCTATGATTACTCTTTTGCTAGCTCTTTTGATTTTAAATTATGTAGCATTGTTATTGTCGTTTCTTGTGGCATCAGCATTCAATGAAAAGCTGATTACCACAAAAAAAGAATTTCTATTAGTGATTATACCATATGTGGTATTAATCGGTGCAATCATAGGAGTTGGTATATCAATTAAAGATTATTATGAATCCCTCAAATAGAAAATAATATGCTGAATCCTACTCAACAAGAAATATTTGATTTTCTAAAACAAAATTTAGAAATCGGAATTGAAATTCTTCAATATCCCGGCTCTCCGCGTGTTAAAGTTGATTTATATTTGTGCGGTGAACAAATATCTTCCGACATCGACGAATTGTAACAAAAAATTATCAATTATAAAAACTAGAATATCTAGATAAAACTACTAAAAATTTAAGTAATAAAACTTAACTAATAAAAATCGTTGAATACTGGCACCCCGCTATGAAATATCTTCTAATTCTCTTTTCAATTTTCTGTTTGAGTTCATGTGTTGAACCTTATGGATACTATAACAGTTATCCGACATATTATCCAATTTATCGCTATAATCGGACATATTATGGGGGTTATGGATATTCAACCATGCCGTATTTCGGTCATCATTTCCGGTATTAATCGGTTGACAAAGAATCATTTATCAGCTAATGTTCGTTCTTATGAAAATCAAATCACTCCTTCCTCTCATTGTTGCTCTTGCAGTCTCTACTGTTGTTGTCTTTGCCGTCATTGATGCGGATAAAGAACAAGAACTACATAAAATTACAAATCCCGTTAAAGTGGAGATTCATCCTAAGTATGGCACCGTTCATGTTTATGGAGAGAATGACGAAGTTCCAATTTTTAAATAATTTTATTCCTTAAACGTTACGAGGAATAGAAGTGAGAAAAAGAAAAGCAATACATATTTGTGAAAGTTAGGTGATTTTCCTTGTGTATTGCTTTTTCTTTTAAAATAAAAACCTTTATGACCGTATTTCCCCTTGTTATCATCTTCATAATCATCTATCTCATTGCAGGTATTATTGCATATACACAACGTTAAAATATATGATTCCTGATCCTTTATCTTACTGTTTGTTAGTTCTCAAGAAGTTAAAAGATTGTTCTATTAAGGATTATGCATGCATTTGGGTAAATTCTCGAATGGAATTTTGTCGAACATATTGTAAGGGATTTATATTTTCTAATCGGTTTGGTCTTGACTTTTTTGAAAAAGTTGCATATTGGCTGTCACAAGATGATTATCTATACTTTGATGAAATGAGCGAATATGATAAAAACTTTAATCGTTGGTTGAAGCAATGGCGTTTGACATAACCCTTTTATAAGTTATAATCCTGTTGTCAGACGAAACAATACAAAATCTAACTCTACTAACACTATGTCAATCTTCAATAACACCACTGCTCGTCCTCTTCGCACTTGTAAACATTGGTCTTACCGTGCTCCTGATAAGCGCAATCCTGCCATGCATAGTTTTCTCTCTGTGAAGCCTATTGCAACGGTTAAACCACCTTCTAAAGGCATCTATCACTTCAATGGGGAAACGCTTCCTAACTTTGATGCAGTGAAGGATGCTGCTCGAAAACAGAACTTTGGTATCCTTCGCATGGGTGCCGTGAACATTAATCTTTAATCTTTAAAAATATGCGTATCATATCTAAGTGGAAGGACTACTATGATCATGAAGTAGCCTATTATGGTTATGACGAAACACGAATTTATGATCGAAGGGCACTTCAGACTAGTAGATTTGTGTCCTTTTCAGGTTCTACCCATTTACATGAATTTATCATTTGTGGAAAAAAGTTTCCGATGGTTACTAAAAATGGATTGTATTATACTGAACCTTCTGATAAACTGGATGGTTGGTCAAATATAAACTTGGAGCGATATAAGGGAGTTTCTTCTGATATAAATCAGAAATTGCAACAACCTGTGTTGTTAGCTGCTTATGGAGTATATACTATTCCAATTCTAAGTACATATGGATTTGCATCTATCATTGACAGTCGTACAATGTATGGTATGATATATGACTATCTGGGATGGTTGAAAGATAATCCTCCTCCGCCAGATAACCAAACAAACAAAGGAAAAATCATTAGTCATGGATTTGATCTGAAAAGCTCATTCCGTCCTAAAATGAAGAAAGCAGCATAATATATGACCTTTGCACAAAAACGTTTAAATGTAATTATTGCTGAATTTATTGGTTGGAAATTTTGTCCTCCTTCTCAATACGAAGCACCCCATTCTTTAAATTATAAAATAGAGGCATCTTCTTGTTGGTCAAGACCAGGAAATGAAGTATGGCAACTAGAACAAATCCCTAATTATATTGATGGTGAAGAATCATTATATAATTGTCGAGAAATGGAAAAGGTGTTTGTAGATGATACGAATGCCCTTCAATTGAACTATTATGAGAATTGGTTAGCACATTTTTGTAATTTACAAAACGTTATTAAACAACGAAAACCTATACTGCATGCATTTAGTTGGCATGCTTCCGCACTAGTTCGGGCTATATCATTCGCCTTAGCATTCGATCTTATTACTCAAGATGATATAAAAGAATTGTTGACAAACCCTTAAACTAAGAAATTCCAGAAGAAGAAGCAAGAGAAATGATTGAATCAGGTGATTGGGAATTTGTAGGAGAAAATACTTGTGGCAGTGTTTTCTATGATGGTAAAACCGGACAATTAATTGAAATGGGAGGGGAAACGGCAACTCTTCATACTCCTGACTTGACAAACCCTTAAACTAAACGATACTACATTATGTTCAAAACAAAACTCACTCTTGATATTGAAATTGAAACCCAATTTGGTCCCGAAGATGCGGTTAATATGATTCGATATATGACAAATAATGTCAATGTTCCTGCTATTCGTTCTGTTACTCTTCATAATCTACAAACCGATTATTCCCCATTGACAGAACAAGATGCGAATCGTAAGGTTATGTCAGGCTATCCAATTACTTTGAAATAAAAAATATGAAACTTGCTCCCGTATCCTCCGTGTTTAATACAGGTAAAACCTCTCCTAAAGGAGTTCCTATTTGGCAAGCAACTATCCGAAAAGATGGTAAAGATAGCACTTGCACAGGTGCTAAATCCGAAGTAGAATCTTGGGTAAACAAAAGTCTGAAATAAACAACTAAAATATGATTACTCTTTATTTCCTTGCAGTTTCTCTTGTCAGTCTTTTAGGTATGTATCTGTTGTATCTTCCTTACAAAATGAAGGTGGAATGGAAATGGCTAGAAAATCTTGATTCAGTTGGTTTGTTTATCGTTGTAGTAGTCTGGTTCACTCTTCAAGCGGCATTGCTCAGTGTTGCAGTGTATTCATTGGTTGCTGCATTGATTTCCCCTCTCATTTATCTAATCCCTAGCTTTTAATAGTTGACAAAGTAAATTAAATATAGTAAAATGAAAAATGGCGATGTGCTGAAACTGGTAAACAGGAAAGTTTTAAAAACTTTTGCAAGAAATTGCTTGTCGATTCGATTTCGACCATCGCCACCATTTAAAAAAAAATATGAATAACTCCTCAATTAAAACCCTCTTTAAAGATTCACTCTATTTGGTGATTCCTGCCACCTTAATCAGTCTTACTCTCTTTGTTTCGCCTCTTTGGGGCAATGTGCTGCTGGCATGGCTAATGTTTGGAACATTGCTAACCATCGTAGCATTTGGGCTTATCCTTTTTTGTGAAACTATACAATCCTTTCTTCCTGAATTAAAGGAAATCTTGAAAGAAGAACATGTTGAATATAACAATGCATTGTTGAAACTCCAAACATTTACATTTAAAAATGTAATTTCTATTGGTTTCATTATCTTATATGCATATTATGGTTGGTGGATTTGTTTCGCTCTTGCCTCTTTCAATTTCCTTATTCCTAAAGTATTTGCAACATTCGCAGAAAAGAAAGAAGAATAATTATGGAAATACCAAGAATACTTTTAGTAGATGATGATTTCAATTCAAAGAATTATGTGGAATCATTAGAAGAACATGGATTTTTTGTTGAACATGCTACAACCCCAGACATTGCATTGCAGTTGTCGACTAACAATGGGCGATATACATTAGTTATTATGGAATGTATTATGTTGCCAGGGGAAACATTAGCTAACGAATCAGTAGATGATGGAATGGAAACGGGTATAGTTTTATTTGATAAAATAAAAGAAATTGCTCCTATGACTCCTTGTTGGTTTTTGACTAATGCACGTTCTGTTGATCTTATTATGAAAATGGTGGATTTAGTTGGAATAGAAAGAGTTTATCGCAAATATAGTACTCTTCCACGAAGAATCATTCGAGAAATTCAAGAGACTTTTTCCAGATAACTCTTGACGTAAAAGAGAAAAGATGGTAAAGTCTAATATAGAATTGAACGTAGCCTTCTAATGACAAAATCGATTGTAGTCTAAAAATCTCCTGACTAATAGTTAGTTGGTTACTTTCAGTTCTAAACCAAAATAAACAATTATGACAAATATCTATACAGTTCAAACAAGAAGCGAAGAAACTGGATTGAATTTTTATTCATCTTCAAATCTTGAATCCGCTCTGGTAGAAGCAAAACTTGCAGCCGAAAAAGATTCTTCTATTTGGAAAATTTCTTACATTGATGAAACGGGTAACAGTGTACGATTGGTGAAGAATGAAGAAAACGAATGGGAAAATCAACCCTTGACTCTTTCGTAAAAGATGGTAAAGTAAGGACGTTATAGAGAACTTGATTCTCAAAATTTATTAATTAATGGTTGGTGGGGGCTGCCCGGCGGTAGCGGCGGACTCATAATCCGTGTTGTGTTTAAACACCTTCAGGATCGACACCTGCACCAACTACCATTTTCACTTCTTGAATAAACCGCTTATACTACTTCACAATGAAAACCGTTAAACAACTTATCGAATGTGGAGATTGGGAAGAATTTTATCTAACTGATAAAAAAGAAAAATTACCCAAAACACCTGAAAACGAGAAAACCTTTTTAGAATGTAAAGTTAAATGGAGTAGTGTTGCACAAAAAATTGAGAAATAATCTCTTATGTCTAAACCATCTAAAACGAAAGTAATTGAAATTACCAAAGAAGAGATTGAAGAATTGATTTTTCAGCATCTTGCTCAGAAGGGTTATGCTCTTCAAGGTAAAATCAAATTTGAAACAGAATTGGATGATGATAGGATAGATAATGAAATTTTTTGGTCCCGTGATCCCGTAATCGCATTCAATGGAGCAAAAGCAACAGTGTTAGATTAATTATGAACAATCTTGAAGAAATTAAAAAACGTGCATTCAGTTGGGCATTAACCCCTTATGATTCTTGTGAAGAATGTATTGATCTAGGATATTCTAATACACTTAGGAATTGTGGGCAAGAGGTTTTAACCCTTTTAGGGGAAAGAATTCCTGAACCTTGTGAAGATGCATCATTTTGTATGAATGAAGAACCGCATGAAAAACATGATTGTCTTTTTCCTGTATTTGAATAACTTCTTGACAAGTTAAGGACTTAGTTTATAATTCCTCTCATGAATATCTTTCCAATTGCAGATAATTGTTGTCCTATTCTTTCTGCTCAACAACTTTGTTCCAAACACAGTTCCCGAATGCCCTTGGAGACGATGGGAATGCTCATGTTTGCCTTTCCAGAAGGTTCTACACCTTATCCTAACGAATATACTAACCGACACTATAAACACCCGTCTAGCATCTGGTTGAGAGAATCAAAAGATAATTTTGAATGGGCATTGATTCATGGACTGGCGCAATGTGAAGAATATACCCGTCGTTACAAACGTGAGCATGCTTCTCAAAAACATATTGAATGGGCAGAAAAGAATTATAATTATCTTTCTTTTAAACAAAATGGTTTGACTCCATTTGCCCGGTGTTTCGGTCCATTTAAACAAGAATTAGATAAGACTGAACCTGATACATTAATTGCCTATAGGAAATTTTATTGGTTGGATAAAAATGGATTTGCAAAATGGCCTAGCCAGAAAATGATTCCTGATTGGTGGCCGGAAATATCTGATAAATTCGTTGACAAATCTTTCCGAGATGGCGTCTATACAAAACGATAAACAATCCTTGACTTAGTTAATAAAAATGTTATCATACGTCCTATGAACAAACCAACTCATCTTTCTAAGGTAAGCGAATGGCAAGCATGGCTAAAGCAATTTATGCCAGTAAAAAAAAGCAAAAGAGCTTGCTGGTTCTGTCCGAAATAAATTAGGAATTAAACATGTCAATGAATTCAATCTCAAAAATAAGAAAGTAGAAAATGGATTGATATTACTTAAACAGAAATATCCAAAGTTTTCTAAGAACAATACTTCATTGGCAAGAATTGCAACGACGGCGGCACAAAATTCAAATCAAAGGTTATCCAATTGGACAAGTCCTAAATCATCCACATTGATTAAGAAAAAAGGTGATTATGATGCATTGAATATGGGCCGATATAAAGGCAAATTCAATCGTATTATTTGGAATTATGAACCGCGATATACTTCTTATTATCGGATTACACAAAATAAGAAATCAATTATTTATGTTTGGGGATTTGAAGGTGAAATGAATAAGAAAATCATTCATGCTCCGAAAGGAATGCAATTTGAACGAGATGATAAAGGCTTGCTACTTAAGCGGCTATCTGATGGAATGGATTATCATCCATCGACGGAAGATTTATTAAATGCTAGATTTGCCACATTGATTAGGCAAATAATGGCTAATAATTACAAATTGCGAATTGAAGCAAAGCGAATTGCAAAGAATCATGAAAGATTTGAAAGAATTTTTCAAAAAGATATTCCGACAACAATGGTGACTTTGTTTGATTCGAGAAAAGCGGGAAATTGTATTGAAGGAACATTGTCATTTGCACAACATAGATTAGGAATTAGTCGGGAAGAAATTCTTAAAGGTGGATTTCTTTTTAAGGTGAATGCTAAGAAATTGATGGATAAGAATGAGCCAAGGGCAATCAATGCAGTTAGAGCCGCCTGGAATCGCGAAACTTTGGTTTGTATTTGACTAATTGTTAAACTCGGCTATAATATCACTATGCAATTCCTCCATTTCACCAAAGAAGCGTTTAATCTTTTTGATCCACAAAAAGTTCTCATTGCAACTAGTGATGAGTCAGATTTAACCGTTTCTACCTTGGCAGAAGAACAACAGAGACATTTGAAAACTTTCCCGAATGAAATGCCTACTAATTTTGAAATGTTGATGGAAATACTTAGGAGGGTTTCAAACAATCTGCAAGAAGTTATTGCTATTCACGACAATGGTTTGCCTTATCGTTTAATCATCGTTTAATCATTGATTAATTTCTTATGCCCGAAGTTCAAAAAACATATTGGTGTATTGCTCCTTCTGCCGAAGCGGAAAGCTATGGTGATGATAATCCGCGCAAACCTTATCAAGTAGTTATAACCAAAAATGATCCAAGTAACATTAGTAAAATGGTGCGGGTTTCTTCCATTTATTATTATGCTGATGGATTGACAATAGACGAAGATTCTAATGCTTCTGCTTGGGTTAAAAGTAATGAATTATACGAAACAAAAGAAGCAGCACTGATTGCATATAAAAAAGAAATTCAGAATTTTATTGATGAATTGGAATCCGATATTGCTGGTTGGAGAGAGCATTTGAAAACTCTTGACTAATCTTCAAACTCTGTTAAACTCCGATATGACACTAAAAGAACTACTTGCTAAAGTTGATACAACCAAATTTATTCCTTATGAAAATTCTTTCTGGGATTATAAGAGTCTCGGTTTAGATTTAGGTATTCAAGGTTTCTATGGGGCAGAGGAAGAAAAACTTAAACTATTTTCTGAATATCCTTTACATACTTGGCAATGTACTGATACAATGGTAGGATGGAATGCCCTTTATCTTGACAAAGAACTAATTTGTATTTCTTATCAATCTGCCCGAAAAAGTGATACGAAATATTATTGGGTTTCTCCTGAATTGGCTGAAACAACAAGACAATATCTTTTACAAGCTATTCCTAAACAAGAAGATAATCTTTCTTATTTGTCTGAAAGTAAATTAGAATTGGATTTGGCTTCTGATTATCATCCCCGCAATCCATTTGCTAACATAGATGTTGACTAATACTTAAACTCTATTATATTCTTCTTATGAGCGCCGATAATGCTATCTACATTCGGGAACTTCCTAATCACAATTTTGCTGTCAAGTGTATTCATTCTTTCTATTGTGAAGAATTGACAGAAGAACAGATTGATGAAAGTTTTCAGAATTTGAAAACTTTTGATACCTTGAATGAAGCATGGGAAGAAGAGGAACGTATTCAGCAACAATATGCAGAAGATGGAATGTATATCGAATATGGTTCAGAAGTTTTGTTAAGAAAACCCGAACAATAATAAATTATGTCTATACCTCTCTCTGCGGCTTTTTCTTTTTCATTTGGTGTTTAATTCTTACCGTTCGATGTAAATGCTTAAGCACTTATACAATTAGTTCCTGGCTATTGCTACTAATGGCAGGTTGTATGTTTCATGCTGATTCGATTACTAATCTCAAAAAAGAAGTTAATGAATTAAAGATTCAACTTACAAAACTCTCTCAAAACAAACAATAATAAAACAAACATATATGACTATTTCATTCCTTTTCGCTATTTTCTTTTTTGGTTGGGCGCTAATTGATCTTGTCGCCGGTGCAGAATTAGATTCTAAGTGGCTTTCTTTTCTTGTTATGATGCTGATGGGATTTGGTTATATGGATGATATTCGTCATCAAGAAGTAAAAGAAAAAATTGAAACTTTGGAAAAACAAGTAGAACAATTATCATTAGTGAAACCTGTTGACATTAAGAAATAAAAGAGTAATATCTTGTTATGAAATACTTCATTCATAAAACCCTTGGGCCTATCATTTTCAGTTCAGACTTGGAACATGCTAAAGTAGCAAAAATTCTTGATTGTAAAGAAGATATTGAATCTGCTGGTTGTTTCTTTGCTTTTGTTGAAGGCGGAAACGTAAGAGATGGTAGCATGACACTAAATCTTCCTAAAGTTATCGAAGATAAGCAGCCTCTTCTTGCAGTCCTTAATTCATAAAAAATATGTCAACCCCATCCACAAGTTTTCTAATGGATGGTAAAAAAAGAAAAAATTCTCTGCTTGCAAAGTCTCGAAAATCGCTTACTATCTCTCATCGCCACAAGGTGAATCTAACCAAAATCAAACACACTAACTATTCTATGAAACCTAATAATAAACCCATCGATTTCTCTCCCCGTGTTGCTCATCTTTTGAGCCAAGCTGCAACCCTTGACACCGGCACTATTGCACTTGCTGCCAAGGAACTCAAAGCTCAACAGGAAAAAGAAGCACAAGCTCAAGCCTTGCGCATTCTGGAAGCTGCCGATAACATTCTCAAGATCAAAGTGGCAGAATTGCAAGAAATTCGTCGCAAGGAAAAGATTGCAAAGGCTGAACTGAAAAAGATTGATTCCGCAGTTGCACAATTCATCAAAGATGGTAATGTAGATAATCTGAAAAAGGCGGCTGGTCCTTGCTACTATTTCGGCGTGTGAGTTAGGTAAAGGGTAGAGATAAAGCGGAAGTAACTAACGCTTTGTTTCTAAATAAACCCGAAAGATTATTAACTAAAGAGTAGTTTTTCGGGTTTATTTAAAACAGATTGACTTGAAATCGATGCTGCTTAAATAGATCGTTTTAATAAATTACACATGGAATAGAAAAATGGAGTCGTTCCCCATCCTATGCTTTAATGCGAAAGATGGAATTTCTGAAATAACAGGAATTTAAATCCCTTAGTGGTAATGGAACAAAAAATCCCTTCATGGGTATTGCGGAAACAAGAGGACGGAAGTAAATCAAATAGAAAAGATAATACCCCTTGAACATGTGCCTTTGCCTTCGTGCGAGTACTTTTATATGTTCAAGGGGTTTTTCTTTTATCCGTGCCTTGACAATAGCTAATAAAATGGTATCATACATCATGAAAGCAAACCACAAGAAAAAGAAAGTCGTTCTTAACTTTGTCTCTGATGCCGGTTCAACCTTTTTGTTTTCCAATTGTGGAAATAAACAAAAGAAGAAAACGAAAAAGAAATAATGAATACTTTCCTGTCTTCTTTACTTGCATTTGCAGCATTACACCTTATAATGAAAACCATGCAAGTCTCTTCTAAAACACAATTAGGAATCATGTTGATTGTTTCGATTGTAGTTATTTTCTTTTTCTTCTAACCTTAACAGTAAATCATTATATATATGCAACTTGAAAAAATCGGAAGCAAGTATGACAAAGCACAAAGTAATTTCCTAAATGCTAAAAATGAAAGACGTAGGAAATATTGGCTAAAACAAACTAACAAATATGCCGATCATTATATGCAGCAAAGCATTAAAGTTATTTGACAAAAAAGATTTATAACATATAATACCTTTATGCCTGATCTACCTAACTCCTGTTCTCTTCCTCCTTCTAAACATGCTCTTAAACAGATTGAAATCAGAGCAAAGATAAAACTGATTACAAAGGAATTCATTGAAACTGTAGTTGCTGCGGAATTACAAAAAACTCAACCTTATCCTGAACTTAATATTGCATGTCCTGAAGAAGCACATTTGGATTATAAATATTTTGTGCAATGTTGCAAAGATATTCTATCTCCCAAAGGATACCTTAATATTGCAGAAGCAAAAATTGGTATGACTGCTCAACGTTCCATTTATTTTTCATGGGAGGAGCATCTAAAATATGTCTAAAGGGATTCAAAGAATTAAGAACATTGGTGATATTGTTCGTTTTAAAGATTGTCCACCTGAGTACAAAAAAACAGGAGTAATTCGTAATTTCTTCAATAATGCAGTTTTAGTTATTGCTACTGAACGTAAAGCCGTATCCCCTGGTGTCCATCGTAGTAAAATTGTCGAATTTAAAAGAGGACACGAACTATCCTTCACTGCAAGTTTTGAATTACATAAACCCGTTGTCTTTGATTAAAAAAAGTCAGAATTCTGATCCAGAAAACCCTCTTAGTGCTTGACACATTCTAATTTATAACTTATACTTCCCTTCTTATGAATACCTCAAATACCTATCTACGCTTTTTTAATGAAGATGACTCCTATGTTGTCTATGTTCCTGTAGCTAATCTCTGTGATTCTGGCATTCCTATTGATCCTGATACGGGCGATGATCTTGATAATGATGAATCCATTTATTTTTATCAAAACGGTACTTATCACGAATATTGCTAATTTTATAATCTTCCTTGACTTCATTCTGATTTAGTTTATAATCCTTTCCTTCTATGACTAACGAACATGCGAAAATCTTGGCTAAATTGGAAAAACTTGTTGCTCTTGCTGGTTCAGATAATGAACATGAAGCAAATCTTGCAATGGAAACTGCCCTGCGTATTGCTGCTGAAAACAATATTGAATTGTCACAAATTAGTCAGCAATCCCGCCCTAAAGCGGAAATGAAAAAAGAAGATGTCAGCAAAGGTTCTGCCCGTCTTTCTGTCACTCACACTTATGTTTCAAGTATTCTTAAACAGTTTTTTGAAGTTAAAGTGATTACCGGCGGAAACCGTGCAAGCGGGCGTAAAATCTGGTTTGTCGGTAAACAAGAAAATATCGATTTTGCCAAGTTTCTTTACAATTACCTTGAAATACCTTCTTTAAACTTTGGTATGCATATTATGAAAAGAATAAACATGCAAAGAATGCACGGGAAAGCTATTTCCTTGGCTTGTGGCAAGGTCTAACTGCCAAGTTGAACGATGCAAAGGCAAAGATTGAACAAGCCCTTCAGGAGCAAATCAGAAGTGGTTATGCCTTGATGCTGGTTGATAACCAGAAACTATTGGAGAATGCCCTTGTCGAATTCTTTCCTAATCTGATTAATACTAAAGCAAAATCTATTCAGATTAAAAATTCTCATGCCTTAAATGATGGCATTGCACAAGGTAAAGAGATTAATATTCATGCCGGATTGAACGGCGGGACTTCTCCATTACAGATTGCATAAACCTTTTGACATAGTTAATAAAACGTTTATACTCATACACTATGATTCTCTTCCTCTCATTCCTGATTTTTCTTGTAGTAATTATAATCATTCTTTGCTGGATTGCTTCACAGAATTGTTGCATCTGCTCTAAAAAATATGACAGATTGAACAACATAATACTTGGTTTATCTTTGTTGGAATTTTTCTTACTTGGTATCCTTTATGGGATAGTTAGTTAAAAAAATTGACATAGTTAATAAAACGCTTATACTCTAAATCATGAACCCTACTCCTACCGAACTGAAAGAAATCCTTCGTTTACATGATCTTTTCCTTAAAGGAGATACAGTAAACGGAAAACGTGCTGATCTTAGTTATGCTAATCTTCGTTATGCTAATCTTCGTTATGCTAATCTTCGTTCTGCTAATCTTAGTTCTGCTAATCTTAGTTCTGCCAATCTTCGTTCTGCTGATCTTAGTTCTGCCAATCTTCGTTCTGCTGATCTTAGTTCTGCCAATCTTCGTTCTGCTAATCTTAGTTCTGCCAATCTTCGTTCTGCCAATCTTAGTTATGCTGATCTTAGTTATGCGGTAGGTATTCAATATGCACAATGCTCTTTCGTGGGTCATGGCGAATGTGGAAGAATGCTTACCTTGATTGAATACAAAGAAAAATTGATTTTCTTTTGTGGATGTTTTAAAGGTTCTCCAGAAGAACTAAAACAATATATTAAAAAGGGTAAACCAGAATTAGCAGCAAGTCGCAATCTTGCCATGAATTTCTGCATGGAAGCAATCAAAATGAAATCAAATGCATGTTGACATAGTTAATAAAACGCTATACTCTGTGCATATATGAACACTCCTCCTGTTAAAACTAATCTGGCTGCTATTTTGCGAGATGCACAGAGTATGAGAGATGTTCTTCTTGAAAAGTTTGGGCAGAATAGGGTAATGAATTATCGTATTTCTAGAAGAAAAATCCCATTAATTCGTTTTGATTACTTTGAAATCTGCCCCGCCTGTGCAACAGTGACTCTTTGGGATGGCAGCCAAATAGGAAATAATGTAGTCTATAAAAGCAAAGTATTGAAAGGCGGAAAAAATGCTCGCTGCATTACCAGATGTTCTAAATGTTTCCCTGTTGACAAATCCCCTTTTATCAACTAAACCGCCGAAAAAGGATTAGTTGATACCTATTTCAATTTCAATTTGACAAAATAATTTTATAAGGTATAATCCGTTATGAACAAAACAACTTACTTCTTTAATCTTCCCTCTCTCGGTATCAAAGATAAAGAATTCAATAATCTTCCATTCGGACGGCAAATGGAATATTTCCGAAAGATTGACGAATTTAAACAATCGGCAAAATCTGTTCATATCTCCCAAAAAAGACGCTCAACCAGTTCTGCCCTAAAAGAATTCAAAAAGCTTTACCAACCAACGGCTTTCTATTGCAAAAATACAGAAGGCCCGAATTATAAAGATGATTCAATTGAAATCTTTTACCTTGAATAACATTATTATTTCTGTCTTGACAAAACCCCCTTTCTAACCTATACTCAATAATCCTATGAAACAAGTCCTTCCTCCGACACAGACTACTACTATCCCTTTTGATGAATTGACAAGAATCAAAAATCCTCTTGTCGGTTTGCTTACTGAGGAAAATAAAAAAATCACCTTGATTCCTACCAGTTTTGGTTCAGACACTTACTTTGCCCGTGCTGTTGAAGCATGGGAACAAGGTAACAGTTATGGTCGTTGTCCTGACAGGCAACCTAAATCAGTTGAAGAATGGTGCAAATTCTTCATTGAAACAAATAATGCCCAAATCTTTCTCTTCGATAATCCGAAAGAACTCTTTAAATGGCTTAGCGAATAAACATCATCATCATGCTCAAATCCCTTAAAGACTTAATCGAGGAATTAAACAAAATTCCTAATCCTGAAAAAGTAGGTATTGCAACGTACGCCGGAGATGGTTACTTTGACTTGATGCCTGCCGTTCAAATCAAAGTAAAATCCTTAAAGGAAATTACCCTTAATATGGATGGAGAAAAAAATGATGCCCGAAAACAGGGCATAGAAAATGTGATTTTGTTTTGACAAAATAATTTTATAAAGTATAATCCATCCATGAAACCTAAATTTTACGAAATCAACGGCAAAGGAGCATTTGATGACACTAATACACATCTAATGCAAAAAGGGGGGAAATTTTTAATGGCTAAACATCAAGAATTATGGTTTTTTGCTACCCAACTAGGAGATGTTATCTATGATGATTTTATCATGGCTCATGCAATCTATGATAATGCCGTTAAGAGAGGTTTTTATAAAGAAGTTCCTTGGCCTGTTGAATGGGTGCCTCTTTCAGAAAATGCATTTCTCCTTTGACAAAATCATTAACTAAGGTATAATCCTTTATGTTCATCTCCTACATTGCCCTTGTTGACTTATCCCGTATCAATGTCGAACCAGGAATTTTCTCTTTTGAAAAAGAAAACGGAAAACCTTATAAACACGAAGGAAATAAGTACTTCGTAAGAGTCGGAGGCGGCTACCGCTCTTTTCGCCACAAAACAGAAGCAAGGAAATACTTTAATGAAGATTATCCATTTCCTCCTTTGACAAATAACCCTTTATAAGGTAATATAACATCATGAACAAAAATACTCTCCCTCCTCACATTCCTTCCAATGCAGAAGATGTTACCTCCATTGTTCGTGCTCTCGGTATCAATCGATCTAACTGGTACGTAAGTAATGGAAAAGTATATTCCAGCAACCCTGTTTCCCTTTGGAACAACACTGACTGGGAATCATTTAGAACTGCTGATTTCTCTTGATCTAAGCAATATACAGCATTACCAGATTAGTTTTCTGAATATACTGAATATTTCTTCAATTAAGAAATCATTAGTTTCCCTTCTAATACTATTCTAAAATTATAAAGTCTGCCCCTCTCACAAATTTTCTAATACTCCCTCTTACCTCAAATCCTTAACATTTCCCCTTATGGATTATTGCACAATTCTCTCATTTATTCTTTATATACTTGTCTTAGGGGCATTATATAAAAGTCTCAACTAATTCTCTTTATGGAACCAAATTCATTTATCTTAGGAATGGTAGCAGGAATTATCTGTTATTTTCTTATGGATTTATTTCTTAATTCATAATTTCATAATACTGGCCATTTTGTTTTTTCTTCATTAAGGTTTACACTAGGAGAAAATCGATCATTTTGTCTAGTATTCTCAATAAGCCCTTGTTGTTGAGAATCGTTAATGCTGTCCGAATAGTGTTTGACAGAGTGTTAAAATGGAGTATAATTTAGTATGAAAAAGTTTTTGAAATGGATATTTGGTATTAAGCCGAAAGTTGAAGTTGATAATGTGCAATTTAGTACTGCATATGATTCATATGATCTGGTAATCAATGGAACGGTTTATAGGTCGGATGATGACGGATCATTTAGACCATTGAAGAGAAAATAAAGGATTTGACAAACCCTTGAAAATGGAGTATAATGTGATATGAAAAAGAGTTCACCGCCAAAGAAAATGTCAGATAGAGAACGTGATAGGCGAGTAATTGCTGATTCTAAAGCCATTCAAGGGGTTCATTTTAAACCTAATGAATGGAGTAAAGGAATCTTAGCAGAGATTCAAAAAGAAAAAGAAGAAATAGTTTGACAAATCTCCGAGATAGGTTAGAATGAATTAAGCAGGGAGAACGATGGGAAATCTCTTTAGAGCTATATCATACAGTGCATCTATTTAAAATAATAAAAGAAGTCGAAGATCACTTAGAATTATCTGAATCGTTTTCCTTCCCTTGTTAGTTTCAAGGTATCTTTCTCTTCAGTGAGGTATAATAACCTATTGCTGGCCTTTGTCAATTTTTATTTTCAAGGTTTACACTAGGAGAAAATCGATCATTTTGTCTAGTATTCTCAATAAGTCGCTCTTATTGAGAATCGGTATATGCTGGCCGAATGTGGGTTGACAAAGGGATGGAATATGTTAAAATGGGGAATGAAATTGGCTAAAAAGATTCCAGAAAGGGTAGTTGGATTAGTTTACGGGTCGAAATTTTCGATTAAAGAAAAGCCAAGGTATAATCAATCCGGTTATGTAGTTTATGGCAGGTTGCGCCATAGGAATCCAATTGTTTTGAATAAATTGGCAAAGTGGCGAGTTAAGGGAGAACGCAATAAATCGCACAGAATGCCCCTAGAACTGATTGGAACTATTAAAAGGTATCCAAGTGGCTTGTATCAATTTGAACGCTTTAAATCGAGTCTAAATGAGGTTAAAGAGTATGCTAGGGGAAAGGGAGTGACGAAGTTGAAGATGGGAGTGGTTACATTTACTTTATAAAACAATTTGACAATTCATTAGAAACGATTAAACTGATATTCTTATGAGCCAGACATCATCTACTAATATCTATTGCTACTCTTGCACCTCTTGCACCTCTTGCTACTCTTGCACCTATTGCAAATATTGCAACTATTGCACCTCTTGCACCTCTTGCTACTCTTGCACCTATTGCAACTCTTGCACCTATTGCAAGAATCTTAAGATGTCAGAATATCAACTCTTTTGTTGGTCTGAAAATTATAACGATGCTCTTAGTAAACAACAGAAAGATTACAGAGTTTTCAACAAACAAGTAACTAAGGAACGTTACGAAACAATTCTTAAAGAAATTCAATCTATTATTCCTAATACGAATAAATTGAAATTACTTGAATTTTGGCAATCGCTTACTAATAAACAAATTCAAACTCTTAGTAAAATCCCTGAATTTGATGAAGTCGGATTTGAATATATTACAGGTCGAAAAGTCCCCAAAGAACTTACAGAAGTAGAAAAGGCAATCGCATTGCTTATTCGGGAAGGTAAACTAGTTGACGGAAAGATTCTTGTTTAACCCTTTCTCTTTTCGATTCTTTTCCCCTTTCCTTGCATCCTAATTACTTTTGAGTATCGGATACCAGGGAAAGGGGAAACCTCTTTAAAACCGCATTAGAATTGAAAAGAGAGAAAGTTTAAATAATAAATTGACATCAGGGGAAGGATAGGTTATTCTTCTTTGGGGTTTGGAAACAACAACTCTGGCAAAAACGAAAAAAAGTATATATAATAGAAAGAATAATATAATAGTACTTAAATGAATTATTAATGTTATTATTCTGTTGACAAGAATTGAAACAAGAGTAGAATTATTATCTTATGAAGACACTTGCTGAATTGATTGCAGAATTGCAGAAGATACCTAATCCTGAGAAAGTAGGAGTAGCTGTACACGAAGGGGATGGTTGTTATGACCTTGTGGAAAAAGATTTGATTTGTCCTCGATTCAGAGAATTCCATGTTTTATCCGATAATGATGCAAAGAAAGCACGGGATCAAGAATTGACTTCCCTTCTCACTTTTTAAAGTAAAAATAAACAAAATTCACTAAATAGAATATTGTAATTGAATTTCTTTTTAACTACTTCAAACTTAGCTGCTTGCGGTGATAAACAGTACAGGAAAGAAAAGGGATGAGGTTACAATTGTGTAACATAATTGCTCGTTCAAGCCTCTCTGGTGATTCAACAGATATTTTTCATAAAATGAATTAAGGATAAAGTAACCTTGTAAGGATCAAGCCCTTATATATCCCTGAGTTAAGCAATATACCTCTTAATCATAAAGAAAAGGCAGTATCAGTTTTATATGAATTTTACCACTATGTTTTATAGTGGTTTTTGTGTTGGTTGAATTTGAGATGAAAAGAAAGTTGAAATAGTATTTGCTTAGTTTATAAAAATGGGATAAGCTGGTTATCTTATGAAACATCCCGGTTACACAGAAGAGCAAGAGCGTGCATTAGGTCAAGCAGTGATTAACATGCTTGATTTGAAATTTACAAAAGAGTATCCAGACCGAGTGAATACGGTTCATGGTACTAAGACTGTGCTTGGCTTAGGCCGCATGATTCTTCGTGAAATCGAAAATATTGAAGAAAAATCATTTGCATAAAATCTGAAATAGGTTAATCTAACGTTGTCAGAGAAAACAAACAAAGTCCGTTAATCACCTCAAATACTCAAATATATGGCTCACGAAATTGAACTTCCAATCGATCAAGTCTTTAGCATTGCAGGCACCGAATGGCACGGCCTTGCTGAACATGTCAAATCCATTACGGCAGAATTCCTTAAAGAACGAGGTGTGTTCTTTCCAATTCGCCAAGGAACCGTTCTCAACTCTTTCACCGATGGACGTTCCTTCAAAGAAATCATGACTTCCATTCAAGATGCCATCGCCTTGAATGATCTGGAAAAAGTCAAAGAAGAAATTACAAATCTTGGACTTGCTGAGATTGATACTCACAAAAATGTGATTGCAGATTTCAGTGAGTGCCGCCCCGACCTTGTTGCACAAGGTATCAATCATGTTCCTCTTCATGTGACTAAAACTTCTTATGAAGTTATTCCTAATGAAAAGGTTCATGAAGTGGTAAGCAAAGCATTCGATTGCCCTATCGTCACTGCCGGAACACTTCAAGGGGGACAAATCTTCTTTATGTCTCTTGATATTGGAGGTGCTACCCGTAACGGCCCCCGTGGTGACATTTACTCGCAATATCTTGATTGTATCACTTCTCACAATGGAACACTTGGTACACGTTTCTATGATTCCACAACTCGAATTGTTTGCATGAATACCCTTCGTGCAAGTCTCTCCGATAAGGGGTTGCTTGATTTCTGCGTGTATCATACAAAGGGTGCTGATGCTGCTCTCGATAAGGTGAGCAATGATCTTTCCAAGGTGTTCCTTCAACGGGATGAATTCTTTAAGAATCTGGAAATTCTTGATCTTCATAATTGTTCTGTTGCTGATGCAAGGGCTTTGTTCATTGCTTACACTATCGAAGAAGCACGGAATGCTAATCCTGATAAAGAAGAAAAGATTATCTCTACTCAAGTGTACAACAGAGCGGAAGAAATCGGTTCTCTTTTCGTTCGGGGTGCAGGTAATCGTGGTGCAACAAGGTATGATGCCCTTCAAGCCGTTACTGATTGCTTCTCTAATGGTATTGGAGCCGGAAAGAATGCAAATCGTAATGATAAATTCCTTACGGGTAAATTCGGACAAGCCGCTAAAATCAAAGAAGGGTATCTCCCTTTCCTCATGCAAGACGAAGATGTCATTCTAAGCCATATTGAAGCCGGTAACAAGGCTTTGGCTCTCTACACGCCAAGTAAGGTTGCGATGCGTTAAAAGGGCAAAAGAATGTAAAAGAAAGGGTATCAGGGAAACTTGATACCCTTTCGATTTAAATCTTGACTGTTAGTGAATAAAGCTTAGTATCTGTGACATATGGTTGAACTCTTGAACTTGTTGAAATCGAATCCAGACTTGCTTAAAACTGCATTTGTTTGGAACTGGGAAACCGGCTTTAATGGTGGTAATTCACATAATCCTGAATTCGTGTAAAAATTGAATTGACAAAGAATAGAAACCTGATACCTTATTGAACTATGAGTTACACCACTAAGCTAGAAAATGCACAAAAGTTTGCTGCCGATAATGTAGTTGATCTTGCAAAGGAATTGCTTGATTGGCGCAATACCGGAATTCTTGTAAATGGAAAATTGACGGAATTAGAAAAGCTTTGTTCCTTTGGTACCCATCCATTGACACTAGCAGAAGAGCTTGCCACTATAACAGCTTTTGAAAAACTCGTTCAAGGTTAAAAGTTGAATTGCCAAAGAATAGAACTCGATTACGTTGCTGAACTATGAAAACCAAACTTACTCTTGTCAGTGTTGTTGTTAAAGGCAATCCTTGTGCAATCTTTGTTAATGCACCTCAAAACGAAAAAGGACAAACAGTGGTTAGCCCTAAAATCTATGATGCTCTCAGTGCCAAAGCAGGTGCTCGCCATGGCGATACTGTCACTATGGGATAAAATAAAATAAGAAAAAAGAAAATCTTATTTGACAAAGTTTCAGAAGATGGTAAAGTGAACGTGTTGGAGGCAATAACGCCTTTCGACACTTCAAATAAATCCAGTTAGAACTAAGTACTATATGTCACAGTCCATCCTGCATAAGAATGTCCCTATTACTGAACAACTTACCATTGCAGTAAGAAAGGGCAATCGACTTGCAACGACAATCGGTGCAATCCTTGGTACAGTAGTCCCCGTTATGGTCTATGCAGTCACCCATAAACTGCCTAGCCTGTCCTATACAGAAGGCGCATTCTATGTGCTCATGCTTATGGCAATCGGCGGGTGCTACTTCTCCATGAAAAGCGTCATTCAATGGGGCAAATTGGCATTCCAAGGCGATTCAATTAAAGCAGTCGCCTTTGCCCTCCTAATCGAGGGTATGCTCGTAATGAGCGGAATGCTTCCAGATATGGCATGGCTCGGTTATGCAGCATTAGGCTACCTCTGCATGATTAATGCTATCTCTTGCGGGTGTAGCATTGCTCTGGAAGCAAAGAGCTACAATAGCCTAAAGCGTGCAGAGAATGCCCCTCCTAGCTCAAAGCGTAAGACTGCTAAAGCCTGATAAGTTAACCCGGTTAGATTAACAATCTAACCGGGTTTTCGTTTGACAATTATCTGAAATAGGTTAATCTCTTGAATCATGAACACTCCCCCTCTTACCGTTGCCGACTTGATTGCTCACCTTCAAACATTTATTGCTCACCTTCAAACATTGCCAGCTAATGCCCCCGTCATAGTGTTTGATGGATGCGGCGCAAATATGACAATCAAAGAATTCGCTGGCCTTGACGAACAAGGAAACTTTGATATTAACCTTTCCAAAGAATTGAAATATGCTTAATCAGTAGTTGACATTATCCACTCTTAACCTATACTCTCCCATGATCCCCTACACCGTCATTTCAATTCAACCTCGCTCACTTGCACCTAAACTTCAACGCGTGCTTGCACCTAATCCACAAGCCATCATGCTCCATTATCAAGGAGATGTGTACTACATCATTAACGGGCATCCTACCCTAGAAGGTGAACAAGGTCACGAATCATTCCTAGAAGTTATTACAATCAATGGTTGACATTATCTACCCTTAGCTTATACTCTCCCATGATCTTCCACATTGCTTTCCCCGTCACTTGCACAGTCGCCCTTCCTTTACTTGCTAAATTTGTCGAATTGTTAATTTAATTCGGAAAGTTAGTTGATTAGGGAAAAATATGATGGATTAGGGCGGACTCGTGGAAATTTCCAGGAATACCCCTTAAATGGGGTGTACCCCCTACCCCGGCAAATGCGGAACGTATTCAAATATAAAAAATATTATAGAATAATTTCCAAGTATTACACCTGTTGGCGTTTTTTACTAAACGCAAGAGAACGTTCATCTATTTTTATTTTTTATTATAAAATTCCACATATTTGTACATGTGAAGAAAGTTATTAAGATGATATAATACACTGTTCATCTAGTTTATATTTGTACATGTGAACAATTATCCCTTGATGGAACATGCTTAACATATAACTATCGACTTTATATTACACAACATTGAGTCGTTCATATAAACAAAAAAACGAACATTGATTTGTTCGTTTTTTGTTTTTAAAAATTTTTTATTATAAAATTCTCTATTTTCTTATGTGTGGGCGTTTCGTTTATAATTTTGGTAAAATTGGTATGCTCTTTTATATAGGCGTTGTTTATTTCTTTTGGTGAAATATTCTAGATTAGTATCTAAGCGTTGTTCTAATAATCCCATAAAATCATTAAATGATTTTATGTTTGAGTTTTTTGAAAGTTCATTAAAGACTTGTAAGAGGAATGCATTTATTTCTCCGGTGTTGTTGAAATATTCTTTATTGATTAGATATGATAATCTTTTATTATATTCTTCTTCGGCTTGTTCTTTATTCATTTCGCCGGTTTTAATTTTGTTTAGATAGAATTCTTTTAATTTATATTTTAGGTCTTGTTGTTTTTGTCCTCTGGAATATGCTTGTTTAAGCAGATTGGTATTTTTCATGCTTGAATCATCGTGTTTATGAATGAGTTCATGGAATAAGGCAGATTGAGTTTGTTTATTTTGGATTAGTGTAATGAATTCTTGATATTTTTCTTGAAGAGTTTGTTTAATATTTTTTAATCCGCCTAATTCTTTGATGTTTAATTTATCTCCTTTTTCCGTTCTAGAAATATAATAGTAAGTGTATTTCTTAAGGGTTGAGAATGCATTGGAAAGGGTATTGTCATAGATGTAGATTTTTTTATATTTGGGATCATATTCTGCATGGCTATTATCTTTTTTATTAAGGAAGATGAAAGGGGGATAATTGAAGAAGGTGTTTAGTTCGGAAATGAGGTCTAATCGTTCTTCTCTGGTGGTTTTTGTAGGAGAATAGGAAAGGACTCTATTTAGAAGATTAGTAAGAGTAGTCTGGAGGGTTTCTATTTTGGTTTGAATAGCAAGAGAGATTTCTTGAACTTTTTGAGGGTCATCTTTTCGTTCGGATAAGAGGTTATATAGTTCTAGGAATTTCATATTTGAATATTTAACCGTAGATTAGTTTATCAATTCTTTTGTATTTGATATTGAAGGCATTCATTAATAGTTCTACTTCTCGGAGGCATTCGTTTCTTCCTCCTCCCATAATATAGCAATTATTATATTCTTTTAATTTCTTAATAGATAACCATTCGACAGAGATGGGATCATATTGGGGAATATTATCATCGTTTAATAATTCTTTCCATTTTTCTGATGAGTTTCCGTCTTCGGTAATTTCTCTAGAATCAGTTATTCTATTTTGGTACATGATTCTAATTGCTTTGATGAGAGAGCTATTAGAGACTCCTTGATCCATCCATGGTCTTAGATAGCCGTAGCCTTTGTCAATAATTTCTATATCATTCCAATTTCGGGTGAAGCCGTTTTCTTCCCAGAAATATTTAATATCTTCTATAGTGTCTTCGGTTATTCCTGTTTCTTCTGCATTAACCATTAACAAAGTTGGACCCGTTTGATTATTAACAAAATTGATAATATCTCTGAACTTTTGTTTATCTTGTTTAGATTTATAGAAATTATAATAAGTGGGTTGGACATCGACAACTATGCAAGAGGATGATTTTGATTCTTTGATATAATTGAGGTAGTGATCTTTGAAACTTTCTCCCATTTTAAATCTTTGTTCTGCTCCTAATGGTGCTTTTGGTTTAATGCCTTGGGCTTTCATTAAAGCTGCTTTCTTTTCAGGGGGAGCAAGATGTAAAGGTTTATCAATAAAATCTTGTTTAACCGGTTCTTCTTTATTGGGAACACGAATACCTAGTTCTTGTTTAAATTCTTCAAAGGAATATATTTCGGAAACATCTGGAATTTCCCATTGATATTCATTAGGATTTAAATTATTATCATTGAACATTTTAAGAACCCATTTAAGATTGTTCTTAAGCATGCCGATAGTATTCCAAAAGCCTATTACTTTTTGTTCAGTCCATAATCTACCTTGGATTATATTAGGTAAATTTCTCAATAACATATTTCTGTTGAGATAGTTATCCTTCAATGCTTCTTTAAATTCATCTGAAAGTGTTCCGTTTGTGTTATATGCAATGGGTTGGTTAGCTACCATATCAGATAAGACTCCTATTAATCCCCCATGATATTGATTTTCATTATCTGCAATAATATTAAAATCATGATCGACAATGAATGCTTTGGCATCTTTATCTGCATAGCTGGCTCTTTGTTCAAACCCCCATTTACCTGTATAATAAATTTCTTCTGCACTTTCTTGATAGAGGTTATTGAAATGATCTTTGAAGCTTTCTCCCATGGCATACTTTGTTTTTATATCAATCGGAGTTTTTGGTTTAACTCCCATTCCTTTTAACACCTCTTGTTTCTTTGCAGGATCAGTTGTATGAACAATATGTTTAGTATCCACTTTACTTTTTGGCTCTTCCTCTTTCTTAATATTAAAGAATTGATGATAAGTTAAATTAACTTCTCTACTTCCTTGTAATTCAAAATTATAAGTTAAGGTTTCTGGGTTCATATTCACATATCCAAGAAAATCTTTAACGGTTTGTTTCGTGTGTGCATTGAAATTATTTGGCGGATTCCAAAAAGAAATAATATTACCTTTAATAGATAATCTTCCTAAGAAAGCATGAGGAACATCATTGATGAAATCGTCACGGGTTGTTCCGTAGAGCATATCTGTCCCTTTGAGAAAGTTAACACAATCTAGCGGCATGTAGCCTTTTTCGTGATAAAGTTTTTTAAAGGAATTTAATTTGCGTCTATATTCGGGAGATTGAACAAGGGATTCAATTGGTTTATTGAGATGTTTTGCTTTGGCAATGAGGAGAAGTTCAACATGAGTAGGAATAAAAGAAGTGTCGGAAGTAGGATCAAACCAGAATACGAAGTTGCTACAAAAGCCAAAAGTGATAGCAGATGAATCCTGGGTGTACAGGTCATCAGGATTTTCAGTTAAAAGAAAATGATCCTTGAATCTCATAATGATTAAGCAGCACTAAGAAATTCTGACCAACCACCTTCATAATGTTTATCAACACCTCTTACGATTTCTAAAGGAGTTAATTCTTTAATATCTTCTGGATCAAGATTTCCCCATTCACAATCAGAAATCCATTCACGTCCTGCTTCAATTTGTTCAGGAGTTAATTGAGCTAAAAGATGTTGATATTTTTGTTGTGCTCTATTAGCAACTTCTGATAAAAGTCCTTCAATATAAGTGTCAAATGCATTTGTCATGATAGAACTATTTATTGCTAGGAATAACAATATTAATTGCCGAAACGGATTGAGAGGAAGCCTTAGTAATATTCTTTGCTATTTCTGCTGATTTAAAAATATCAAATAATCCACTTCCTTTCATATCAATACTATTTATGTTGAACCATGAATCTATAATTATGAAATTTCTTTTCTTGACCAAATACTCTTCGCATTTCTTGTTCATTCCTAACTCTTCGATTTATCTTAGTCGAGATTTCATAAATACTAAAAGTAAATCTTTTGTTATTTTGATTGAATAATTTGATCCAAAACTCTAATCCTTCATTAGTCATAGAAGTATCACTAATAATATATCTAAATTTGGTTAGAAGATAATCCGTATAAATGGTTCTAATTAATCCTTTATAGTTTAGATTTTGAATAATTAAATTTTCTTCGATACCTTCTTTTCTTTTATAAAAACCAACTTCAGCAGCAACAATATTTTTATCAAGGAAATATAAATCAGTATCGCCGCTGGATACTTCCCAAACTTCAAACATAATATTATTCAATTTAACATTATCAATATGTTCCGCCACGGAACGCACTTCTTCAGCAGTTCTATCAATGGTTAACTTGACATTATTGCTTTGAGGCATTTCTAATAAAAGTTTGGTAATTTGATCAAACTTCATATAAGAAAATTACTTTGTGATGCCTTGAGTGATGGCAGCGGATAATGCTTTTAGAATAGGAACAAGATTATCTACACTTGCAACCTTATTAGTTACAGCAGTATTGTAATATGCTTTGTATAGAGCAAGAGAAGCATTGACAATATTGACTGCTTCAGGTGTTTCTAATTCTTTAATTTTAGCAGATTCGATAACAGTTTGTAATGCAGCCGGACTTAAATTTTGTCCAAGGGCAAAAGTATCAATCGCCAATGCAACATCAGTTAGATAAGGAACCATCTTAGGTTGTTTGGTGATACCTACTTTAACAGCAGGAGGAACGATTGCAGTAATTAGAGTTGGTGTTTCTGATAGAAGTAATTGTTTATCAGTAGTAGAACAACCAATGCTGGTGAATAGAACAAGGGAAAGGAAAATGGCGGTTAAGGTATTTTTCATAATGAATGTATTTATTGATCTTCTTTTTGATCTTCAATCATTGCCAACATGAAACGGTTTATATATCTTTGTAAATCATCAGTTATTAATTCATAATTATTATTTGCTCTACGAAGAGAGTAAGTTAAGGTTAGTAGTTTATCAGGATCGTGATAATTAAAAGACATATCAATATCTAGTGTTCCGTTGGCCCAAGTAGTTTTAGTTATTAAGGAATATGCATCATCTTTAAATCCTTTACCTAGAGCTAAATTAGCTATACCATTATTATGATCCAAATCTTCTAATACTTTATCTAAATTTTCCGAAAACTTTCCAGTTTCATTCCATTGCTGTTGATAAGGAACCGCCAATTTAGTGAATATTCTTACATGAATATAATTACCCGTTCGATTATTTTGAACCACTTGTGCATGTAATTCAAATTTAGGATTAGGAATATTATATTTTGTTTTAAGAATATTATCTATTTCTTCTTGCCATGAAGTAACATGTCCTGATTTATGTTTAATATTTGCATATTCTTCTTTACCAAAGAAGTTATCAAGTAGATCATTTAAGTCTTCATCGGAATAAGTTCCACCAACTAATACAATGTTATTCATTGCATAAGTGTATTCAGGAGGGTTCTTATAAATGGATTGATGTTCTCTGGTATAATCTAAAATTTTTTGATAAATTTCTTGCGTGATTAATCCATATTTTTGTTCATCTTGTAACATAGTAGGAACAGCAAAATCTTTACCATTAGAAAGATCAATAAATCTTCTTAATCTAATTCGACCAATGGGTTGAATCTTTCCAACATTACGATCTTTATCAAAGAAGACTTCTTTATCATTTAAGTTTTCTTGGATTCTTTTTCTATCAGAACCTTTTATTAAGTAAACGACTCCGCCGTCATTCTTGGCATCAGCAAGAGCACAATCAGAGAACGTTCCTTCATCTTTAGAATATGCACCTTGTAATCTATGACAAGAACTAATTCCTTTATGATCAGACATTCTCAACACATCAATAGGATGCCGTGAAAATAATAAATAATAAAAAATATTATTTTGATCAATAGCTTGTTTAAAACTGTTGAATTTTTGTATCTTATTCTTTAAAGATTGTTTATCTTTATGAACCCATTCTTCGACATATTGTTCATATATAGATGCTAGAACAGGAAAGATATTACTATTGAATTCCCTCTTTTCTCGATTTATACGCTGAACTAATTTCTTTTCCATTAGTGCCTTTAAAAAATCATAAATCTCGGAAATACTTAATGGTTTATCAGTTTTACTCTGTATATCAAAAGCGGTATTATTTAAATCATCATCATATAAATATCCTAAACTTTTAAGAGGGGATATAGTACTTATTCTATAAGCAAATTTACTATTTTCATTAGGAATGGTAGAAATAGTTAACCCCTTATCTTTGAGAGTAGACGCTATATTATATATTTCTTTTCTCACATTATCCATTCGTTCAAATACAGTTTTAAGTATTTTCTCTTCTTTATTTTCTATTTCATGGTGTTCATCTTTTAAAGAACGTCGAATATCTTTAATATAGGTATTGATATTTTTTCCATCAATTGTTCTGTTCTTTATATCAATTTTATTAAGAATATCGAATGACTTTGCAGCCTTTTCAAAATTAGGATTATATACTTTAATTAGAAATCTATCACCTTTGCCTTCAAACAATTCATTGAAAGGACGATCAGAAACTTTATCAACAGCATCTTGAATCTTATCAATATACTCTTGTCTTGCTTCAAAAAATAATTTAAATTCCCCCATTATTATATTCCTTTCTTTAATAGTTGAATAAATGTCGGCGGAATATCTCTCTTCGATACCACTTCAAACATTCTGGGATCATCTGTCAATGGAAAATTACTAGGTAAATTGACTTGTAACAAATCCAAAATTTCGTCTTCTTCAAATTCATCGCCCAACCAATTACCAACTGCATCATAAGCAGATTGTTTATCTCTGAATAAGAATACACTTGGTTCTTCTTCCATTTGAGAACTTCTATCTCCTTGAGAAACTAATAATCCTCCTTTTAATATACTTGGTAAATCAGTATCTTTACAAACATGATAAAAAATGTTTGATTTATTTTGTTCTTGTAATAAGAAAAATTCTTTAAATCCCATAAAATTTATTTACTTAAAAGGTTTTTTGTTAGGATATAATTCAAGGATTCCTCAATAACTCCCCCATCTCCATACCAATCTTCCCAAGAAGAAAGAGCAGGATTTAAACTATTCCTTTGATCTTTATAGTTAATAATACCTTCCACTGGATTATTCTGAGCAGTCTGATTCCATTCAAAGAAACAGAAATTCTCCAATCCTTTATCAATAATCGGTTGAGCCGTTAAACTTCTTAATGGATAAACATTACTATCTTGAACTTTAACCGGAAGAAAATTATAAACAGAAGAACCGTGTTCTCTATATAGAATAGTATCTCCAGCAGTAATATTATCATTTAAATTAATAATCTTTCCTAAGTTACTTCTTTTATCAAAACCACATGCGCCACATATATTAACCTTACATGAATTAGCACAATCCACAAAGTTATTATTACATTTACATCTGGTTCCAATTAACTTCGGTAAAGGAACTGAAAAGAAATTCATTACTCTTCTTAATTCTTCGGGGAATTGTAAATCAAAATTATCAATATCAACATCAAACTTTTGAGACATATCATATAAAGAATCAATTGTACAAACATCAATATCATTATGATCATTACTAAAATTTTGAATACGATCATATACCTTTCCAAGTGAATCTCCTTCACCACCAACAGCAGAAAGATACGTTCCGAACATATCATATTCTTCTAGATCAAATTGTGAATACTGTTTAATTAGATCATAAACATTCTTGTCTTCTCCTTTACGATAGAAGGCATTGAAGTCTTCAAATTTATAAATGTTAAAAGGAGCAGAAGAACCAGAGAGAACATAATTCATTCCATTGACATTAGCAACACCGTAGGCATTAATGGTTAATTGATAAGGATATTTCCTGGTTTTAACTATCTCTGTATTCAGATAGGGATTTTCTCCACATGCAACAGGATTGGTAATTATCTGATCGACAGGAAATGCAGAAGAAGGAAGAAGAAAGGTATTAATTGCATAAGGGTTAATTGAAACACTGCTCGTCTGATATTGACTAGAAGTAACTCCTCCACAATTCGTATAATAATTAATATTAGTTAAATATCCTTTGGCATAATGCAGCATATTACTACAAGGAATATTGGTATTATTGAAAGTTAAAGTATAAGGAATGGTATGATCTGCCCATTGAAGAGAATTTAGATCATTAATTCCATCAGTGGTTATATTAATATTATTAGGAATAATGGCAGAGACCGTATGAGTCAAAGCTGCATATGCTCTAGAATTAATTAATATATTTTCCTGATTTTGTTTAAGGGTGAAAAATAAAACTGGTTTTCCTGGCATATCATCTTTATATGTGATAGCAGAACATGCTGTATATCCTAATACAACATTACTACTAATAATAGGAAAACAAGTTAAATCTATTTGAGAAATTTTATTATTTAAAGAATCATAGAATCCCCATTCAGGAGTCATTTGGTTCCAGAAAGAATTATCAACTGTTGGTTGGGAAAGACTTCCACTAGAATAGAGAAAGACGGTTGCAAGAGGATTGGTGGAAGTTACATTAAGAGTTAATGTTTGGGGGCAACTAGTGTAAGCGGATAAAACGTTATAAGAAACGTGAATGGAATTTAAAAGATAGTTGCTAGGATATGCAGTAAGGGAAAAGGACGAGACTGAGGCACAATCAGAAACAAATACTTTATAAATGTTAGCAGCGGTGTAATAGTGGGATAAAGTGGTTGAATCTGTGACAATACCATCTCCCCAATTAATAGTATAATTGATAGAAGGATCAGATGTAGATAAACTGAATGGTTGGGTTATCGTATAACCTGATAAAGGAGAAATATTAATCACCTAAATATTTATCGCCTTCAATACTTCGTTAAAGGCTTTATACATTGTACTAATATCAGGATAAAGTAAGATTGTATCCATATGACTATTAATATAATCCCGATATTCTTTAATAGCACCTTTTAATAATGCTCGTAAATCTTCCACTTCTTCTGGAGCAATTTCACTTTGTCCTGCCTTCTTCATTTTCTTATAAAGATTTAAAATCTTTTTATGATAATCTTTAAGAGTATTACTTAATTCCATTTCTGAGGCAACAAAAGATTCGTGTAGCATATTAACGTATTCATTAAAATTCATTTAAGTATTTATTAAAAAGTAAAATCTCCAGTATTATTGAAACTAGTGTTAATGACTACTTGTTTATTATTTAAGTTAGGCATAAGGATGATGATTGCTATTTGGTAAAGGAAATTATCATAATCGGGGGCGACGAGAATCTTTTGAACGGTGATACGAGGTTCATATAGTTTAATGACTTTATCAATAGCATTACCGATAGCAGTTGCTCCCATATCAGATAAGGGTTGACCAATAAAGGCTTTTAAATTTACACCAAAAGAAGGGGTTAAGTATCTTTTTTGTGTTAAAAGATTTTCTAGAGAATTTAATATTGCTCGTTCGTCTACATCTGCAATAAGATCATTACCAACTACAACATCATTATTTCTACGATTGTTAGAAACTTGTTTCAGGGCAAAATCGAGATTAATATCAGAAAACGTGTAAGTGTTTTGATTTACCTTATTTGTCAAGTTGTTAATAACAATCATACAATTATTTATGATCACTGGTAAATAATGAATATGTCAAAATTTTTAAAACTGTATGAAAGTGTAATGGATGAAGTTAATCTTGCACGTATTCGTCCCCAAACCATTGTAGTTATTGATCCTGAAGCACTTGAACAAGAAGTTATTGCTAATGATATTATCAAACGTAAAGGTTTAACTTATTTGTCACAATTAAAGAAAATGGCAACAGAGAAGTATCCTTTGTATGTTTCTGCATTAAAGGCAGTTAGACCTGCTAGTAATGTTTATGCTGCTCTTCCTACCAGTAATGATTTTCAAGAAGCAGACTTAGTTGATTGGTCCCCTGGTTTACAGAAAAGTTGGAATGCTCCTATGACCGTTCCTCTTTCCATTCTTAAACCTATTGTTTCTCCAGAAAACATTATGCAAATTCCTATTCCTGGTAGAGAAGCAAGTTATGAACGTTCCGAAGGCGATAACTCTCTCAACAAAGGCGAACAACATCCAAATGTCGTTGGTCAAAAAGAGAAACGTGCCAAGGAAAAGAAATAAAACCATTTAAGTTCATTCAATAAATATTAAAATGAATGACACCTTTCCAGTTCCTTCTGATGCTTATTTAGCATTTGATGGTCTTACTATTAGAGATAAAATCCGCCAACGTTTAACTCAAACAGGCGTATTCACTGATCAAAACTTTGAAGGAAGTAACCTCTCTGCCATCAATGATGTCATTGCAATGGTCTTTTCCCTATTGATCTATAATCTCAACAAAACTAGCTCAAACGGAAACTTCTCAGAAACGACCCTCTATAAATCAATGAACGGGATAGTAAAATCTCTTAGTTATAATCCTATTGGTAGTCAAACTGCCTCAGTTAATTTTACATTATCTGCCCAAGGACTTCCTGCTGGATTTTATACTATTCCTCGTTATTCTTCCATTGCTGTTGCAGGCATCAATTATTCCTTAAATGATGATTTAACCTTTAGTAAATTGGTTGATACTACCTTAGAACAGATTATAGATTTGGCTAATTCAAAGATTATGTATCAAGGAACATTTATGGAATATCCAACAGTTCTTTCTGCTGGTATTCCTAATGAAACAATTTTCCTTGTAACCGATACTTCTATTCTAGTTGATCATTTTAACCTTTTCGTTTATGTTAAAGAACCTAATGGTATCTGGACTAAATGGAATAGAACTGCTTCTTTATTTCTTAATAGTGCAACTGATAAAGTCTTTGAAGTTAGATATAATGAGAATAAAAGATATGAAATAAAATTAGGTAATAATATTAACGGTTATCAACCTTCTACTAATAGTCAGATTGCTATCTATTATTTGGCATCAGATGGACCTAATGGAGAAATAGGGAAAAATACTATTACCTATAAGAAGATGTCTATTCTAGATACTAGTAGATTGGCAGAGATATTAACAGATGAGCAAGTGGGAAATATATTAGGTAACTCTGATGTATCTAGTAGTTTATTATTTGATAATGCTTCTCCTAGTACATATTATAGTGAACCGGAGACAGTTGCACAGATTAGGGCAAATGCTCCTGCTAATTATAGATCACAATTTAGTTTAACTACTGAAACTTCTTATCAGACTTTTCTCAAAACCAATTTCGCTAATATTTTACATGATGTTCATGTGATGAACAATGTTGATTATCTTGATAGTTATATTCAATATTTTTATAATTTAGGTTTAACCAATCCTCAATTGGAATATAGAGCATTATATAACCAAATCAACTATTCCGACTCATGTAATTTCAATAACATCTATTGTTTTTGTGTTCCAAAGACCAGAAGCAATACAAGGTCTTACGTTTTTCCTGCTCAAAAATCATTAATTATTAATACGATTCAACGAGAAAAAGTGATGACGGCAGAAGTGATTATTGCTGATCCGGTTTATATGGCAATTGATTTTGCTGCATCTGCTACAGGCGAACCAACAGTTAAAGATATTTCTAATACTAATATTATCATTTATAAAGACCCGATTACTAGAAAAAGTGATGCAACTATTGCAAGTAATGTAAATGATTTAATTGTTTCTTTCTTTGACAGAATTAATAATACGTTAGGACAGAAGATTAATATTAATCAATTAGTTACTGATATATTGGCATTGGATGGTGTTCAAAAAATTGCAACACAAATTAATGACGTAGGAACAACTATAGAAGGATTACAATTAATGATGTGGAATCCATTGTATCCCTCTTTTGTAACTAAGTTTGGGGCAAATATTACCTTAGAGAATTTTCAATTTCCTTTTTTATATAGTTCTTCCTTACTTTCTAGAATAACAGTTATCTAATATTGTGGTTAATAAATAATCTCAATGGCTTCTATTGTTCTTAGAAAGATTGCACAACCGCAACAAATCTCAAATGGAGATGTTCTTAATCTTCCAACTCCTCTTAATTATAAAGAGTGGTTGTCTCAACATGTTGCAATCATTCCTAATGATGCCCAAAAACAATACGAACAATATCTCTCAACTTATTACAATAATAAGAACACCGTCAATCAAACTCAAGTCAATAATCTTAAAAAAGATTACCTTACATTAATACAAAAACTTTCTAATATTTTTAAGTATGATGAAACTTTTCAAAGATATGCGAATATTGATTTATCATCTGATATTGAATTGAAGATTGCTATTCCTTATTATGCCAAGAAATTAAAAGAACTTGCAGTTTATTATATCAATCATAGAGAAGCAATCAAACAAAATAAAATTGAATATGCTTCTATTGGTTCCGAATTTGGATTAGAACGATTTCTTTATCGAAATCTTTTACAATTATTCACAAAGAAACCTTTTTCAGAAGATGGATTATATGCAACTAATAGTCCTGATTTGTCTGCAATAAATGATAATTTTAAAATTACAATTGAAGAATTGTATGACATAACTAATTATGCTGAAACAACTCCATTAGATATTAATCCTTTGCTTTGTGTATTGGATGGATATGTTTCCAATATTTGTACACAATTAAGTGAAATTACCAATGATAATTCAGGACCACTTGAATCTATTTTTCTTTGTGAATCGGAGAATTTGAGTTATAGTGAATTGGTTAAAGCAGGATGGGAAAAATACCTAGGAACAGATTTATATTATGTTTCAGGAGGAGGTTATTATTATAATAATTTAGATGTATCTCTTGCATTAGAAAACGGGGATAATTTCTTTTATTGGTTTAGTGGAGAGAATGTTAATGAAATTCCTGATGGAAGATATAATGATGTTTCTTTATCTGCATTGAATTGGTCTAATGCAACTGCATCGGGTAGTTTCTCTTCTTCCGATTTAATCTTTGTTAATTATGGTAATATTAAAACAGAAGCAGCATGGTTAATGTCTGCGGCAAATATCACCGTTAATGCAACCATGTCCGCCACTATCAGCAATGGAAGAGAATTTAAATTCCCTTATCCTGGTATTGGATTAAGCGCAGAAGGAGGCGAATGGACTGGAAGATTACTCAATGATTCTTATCTTCAAGACAAAAGATTCTTTCCTAATGAAGTTTCATATGAAGATAATCAGAAACAAATTGAACAGTTATATTGGAATGCATCGTTGACTAATTCTGCTGTTGTTCCTATCAGTATTCAGAATTTGAATTTGGAAGAAAGTGGCGCATATGCATCCAACAAATTTCAAACGGCTGATAAGTTATTGATTAGAAGTAATACTGCTCCTTATAGTATTGATGATTCTACACCCAATGGAGTTTATACGGGTAATATTGATCTGGCATGGTTATATAAGTTTAATCAAACACAAATTCCTATTTTTAAAGGGAATAATAATGTTTATTATCCATTGACTGCCTTTGACAGTTTAAGTGATTTATATTTTGAATATGAAAGTGGTGATGATTTAGCCTTATCTGCCATACCAGTCAATGAAGCATTTTCAGGAGCAATTGCAGGAGAAGAAGTATCGACTGCTGATATGCTCATTAAATTGAAAGCGCCTTGTGGTCCTGAAATTGAAGCAGCATGGCTTAAAGGAGTTCCTTTAAGTTATTCTCAAAATATATTTCTCAATGATTATGTTTGCGGGGTTAATCAACTTGTTCAATATTATACTAATTGGCATTATGTCAGTGGCGTAACTCAACCTGGTATTGCATTCATTGTTGATAATGGTTCGTACGTTCGTTTCGTATGGGCAGGAGAAAATATTGACATCAATCAAGTAAGAGGTTTTACTGGTTTCGTTCATGATTCTTCTTGTCCTTATATTCAACAAGATTTCAATAGTTCAATATTAGATGTTAATTTCTTAACTGTCAATGACACGACCCGATATGAAAAATGGAAAAAATGTACTTGCAAAGCATGTTATTATTCTCCGATGGGTCATAGATTGAATTCTTTGACTGTTAGAGGCGTTACACCAGATTTTATTGTTCCTGATACTCAACAAGATAAAGACTTTAATTTGGTGGATTGGAGAGGCAATGACGGGCTTCCATATCAAACCTCCTCTGACCTAATTAGATTTCAACCCAATAATTTAATTGAACAAGATATTGGATGGAGTGAAGGTCAATGGGTTCGCCCTTCTACTAATAAATTTATTTTAGAAACTGGTAAGAGTTATATTTATTATCGGACCAATTTAGATAGTTGTAACTATACTTTACCTCCTTTTATTATCAATCAAGGATATTCAAATTCATTAATTAAGACTAGTGATTGTTCTATTATTAATAGTGTTCCTGTTTGGTATAAAGCAACTCAAGATAGTAATGGTAATTGGATTGATACTGGATTAGTGAGCGATATGAATTTACAATCGGGAACATTCTTTAAGTATGTTCACCAAGATTCTTATAAAGTGACTAAGCAAAAGTTGTATTATAATAAAACTGATATTACTCCTATTAGTGGAAATTATATTACAGTGTTTAGAGATGATCCGAATATTTCTTATCAACAAGTTTCCTTCTCTTCTCCTGCGGTTGATTTTCTTATTAAAATTCCTTTAAAAAATAATAAAGGATATTGGGGAACTGCATCATATGATAGCAAGGATAGTTTACTTCAAAGAAGTACGAACGATAATCGACCTGTTAATGATTATCTGCAATTAACTCAACCTATTCCTAGTAATTTAACCTTGTCAGAACAAACTGTTGTTCGTTATGAATTGAGTAATTGTAATAATTGTTTCACATGGGTTCAACCCGTGTTGCTGCAAGTTGCCAGTCCATATATGCATTGGAATCGAATTGATATGGATAATTGTGTGTATTCAGATGTGTTGAATTATATTCACCAAAGAGCAGACAAGTATTGTAATTCATACATTCCCCAATGTTATTCTAATTGTCAAGATTTTAGTATTTGTGGATGTGGGAATTTCTGTGAACCGGCAAAGAATGGTGTTACGGCAACTAATATTCCAGTTGATATAACATTGAATACGGAACTATCAGGTATTCCTGTTTTTATTAATTATTATGCACGGAATGCATTTAATTTAAATTTCTCTGTAAGAGATTTGGCAAGTGGTGCAACATATGTTCCTCCTATTTCTGGATTATTAGCAAAAGCAGTTGCTCCTTGGAATAATCTTCTAAATGATAAATCGGCCCAATTCTTATATAAACAAATTGATGATAACCTAGTTACTCATAAACAATTAGGATTAATGCTTCCTACTAAATTAGGTATAGGAAAGTATGAACTTCATGATGCAATGGCAGAACAAGGTATCAGTACGAATGTAATTGATCCATTTAGATTGAATCGATTTGATGATCCATTTAATCCTGTTCAAATCAATTCAAGAAAATTAAGAAATAATTTAGGAACACCTGTTCTTAATAAGAGACAAACCTATCATCCTTATACAATTGCATCAACAGATATTACTCCAATATCAGGATGTTTGTTGGATTGGCAAACAGATATATTTGGTAATCAATACTTTTTAAGTAATGGATGTAATGGTAATATTGGATCATTAAATGTTAAAGATATGGATGGAAATCTATATGGAGCAACGGATTATCTTTCTGAGATTTATAACAAATATATTTCTATTTCTTTTGGTTCCAGTGTTCCTCCTGGTGGATTGCTTACTGAAAATGGTTATCATTTAATAACAGAAGATGGGTATATTATCATTCTTGGCTAGAAATAAGTAAGGTTATGTACAACTTATATTCGGCATTATCGAGCACTTCTCCTGATTACGGTATCACCAATGTCAAGGTATTTTATGACACTTTGATGACAGGATTGAAATGTAAAGACGATGATACTGATCAATCTTATTATGGTCATTTATTATTCGATAAAATCAATTTCAGTTATACTGATGGCGTTTTACAATCAAATAAATCAATCGTCATTAATCTTGGTTTAGAAAGTTCCAATCTATTTCCTTACACTGGAAATGGATTAATTGATGTTTCTTTTGATCAAGAAGATAAAGAAGTGTTAATTTTTACTTTGTCAGCTTCTTTGAATTCTTTTGTTCCCTTGATTTATTCTTATAATATCAATGAGCATTCTTTGAAATTGACTTATCCTAATACTGATGATGGGACAATGTGGGGGCAATCAACATTAGGTAATCCTATTTCTGCTATTGGTCCTTTACTTTCTATTTCAGATAATATTGCTGATGTTTTGGTGGAAACTCAAATAGGCGGTTATCCTATATTAAATGTTTTAACTTTTGATATATTAAATACTCCTTCTTTAATCAATTATTCTAAGTATAGTATTCCCCTGAATCTAAACTTCAATATTAAGAAGATACAAAGAGTGAATAATGAGTTACATTTCTATGCAGATAATAATCATAACCTTATCCCGTTCAAAATACCTGATAAATAAATTATGTGGTATTATCTTCTGTCAACATAGAATCATTTGCATCTAGAGTTCAACCTTTAATCCTTTCGTACGTAAACGAAGGTAAACAGATCATTGTACCTGCCCAAGCAAATACCTCCTTAACTACCCTTTCTTCTTATTTCAATATCAAAGACATTGAAATCACGGATAACAGTGTTTCTTTTTTAACTGATAATATTAGTTTAACTTCTCTAATAAATGATGGGTTCAATCAATCGAAGGAAACATTGAACTCTTATTTTATAAGAGCATTTAGTGATTTATCTGATTATGATGTAGATATTCGGTCTGCAAATGAAACCTTGAATCAATACATGATAACAAGTCCACTATCTTCTGAATTGTTATTCAATATTGTTCCATTGAAGACAGAACAAGGAACTAATGAAGAACAAGGTTTTTCTCCCACTTTTAGAAATTATAAAACGTTACAATTTAGTAAAGCGCCTAATGCAGATAATGAGGACTTATATATGGAATATAAATCTTGTTATGTTCCTGTTAATGTTGCCTCTGATGACATAGTATCAATTATTGTATCAGGAAGTAATATTAATGTTCCTGTTAGTTCAATGGGATTAATTGAATCAGGGGCAATTGGAGGGAATCAACCGTTAAATTCTGATGTAATTTATCTCAATCGAAATTCGATCAAAAATAGTACTAATGGATTACCTTTATGTTTATGGTTATCAGGTAGTTCGGTGCTTCAGGGATTTCCTAAACAATGGATGGAAAGATGGTATGATCCTAATAATATTACACAAGGGAATGCATTTATTGCACCAGTTAATACTTCTAGATTTGGTCCAGTTATTGATATTCCTTCTACTACTAATATTAAAAGTGGAGACGTATTAACTTATAATAGATTAGGCCCGGCACGAAATAAATCTTATTTAGATTATATTTCTGATACTCAAAGTTGTCATATTTCATCTTGGGGACAAACCTTTAAAGATACGGTTAATGATGTTGCAGGTTTCGTTGAAGGAACCTATAATTACAATTCCCCTGAATTGATTTTAGATGGTTCGGTTCATGGTCATATTCCTCCTAATGATCAATTATTGAAGGATTATAATTTTACTACTTCTTTCTGGGTGCATAAGGATGATTGGTCTTTTGGTCCTGATGCACAAATCTTTGGAAATTTCTCTAATTTTGAAGGATATAGTATCAATTACAGTACAGGTGGAACAACTAGCTTAATCACCTTTCCTGCCAACAATGGAATGATCTATGGTTTCAACCATAAAGGATATAAAATATTTGAAAAAGATTTAAATAAAAGTCTTGGTTTAGAAAATGCTTATATTTCTCATATCGTTACCGATTTCTTCGGAGCAAGATGGTTACATGATTCTTTCAATAATAAATTAATAAAATTGGAATCCGATGATTTATTAAGTAATATCATTGATCTTCCTGTTGGAGCAAATATCAAAACTATGAAGCTTAATAAAGCTAATCAAGTAGTTTTATTGAATTCCCAATCACATACTATTTCTGCCATTGATCAAAATGGTAATCTTGCCAACTCTTATTTCATTTCCCCGCAATTCAATAACTTTGAAATTCTTGGAAACAATACCATTAAAACTTCTATTGCAGATAATATGTTATGTGATAATAACAATATTGTTTATAAAAATATTGGAAGTAATATCTATAAAAATGATAAAATGTTTTTCCATGTAGGAAAAAAGATTAATTGTATGCGATTTGATTTAGCTAATAATCTTTGGATATTATATGATAACAATAAGTTATTAACTATTTCTCCTAATCAGAAGTTAGGTTTACAGATGACATTACCGTTGATTTTTAATGAAACTTCTTTTGAAATGAATTTCGTTAAAGAGATTATTAACGGACAAGAACAAGATATACTTTGGATCGTTTGTAATGTTAATCGTTATATTCTTAAGATTAATTCCAATGGAGAAATTATTAAGAGGATTGATTTGAATAAAGTGGTTAATTTGAATAAATGTAATCCTTTTGGATTAACGACTCAAGGTGATTTTACTGATTATGATATAAGAAGAAAGTATGAAAGGATGGATAATGGACAAAGTATATCGACTAATAATCCTGCCTTTGCAGTGAAGATGAATTTGGTTTGTGGGAATAATACAGAGTTTTTTGAAATGTTTCATCCGGTTGATAATTTAAGAGGATGGATTCATTTTGCATTAACGCATGAAATCATTAATAATCAAACAGTTATCAGATTATTCATTAATGGAATGGAAAGATTGACAAAGATTTTTTCAAATATTAAAAAGGTTAATTTTGGAACAAAGGTTTCTCCATTTATCATTGGAGGAACAAGTGGCAAACTTGGTGCAAACAATTTGGAACGTTCAATCAGTAATGAATACTTTGTTGGTAAATTTGATGATTTAAGAATTCATCAAAAGGTCTTATCTCCTTTTGAAATTTTATCACTTGCTAATAATTTACATTATGATTATTGGAACGATTTTATCATGTATATGCCGACTAATCAATATACATGTTTAGAAAAAATTAGATTCTTTCATATGAACAGACCACCTGGACATAAATCAAATAAATTTAATTTAAAAATTACCGGATTTAGTGATCCGACTATTCAAAATAGTATTCGTCAATACATTTTAACAAATATTAATAAACTGAAACCTGCTCATACAGTTTTAAACGAAATAATCTTTGAATAGACGATGGTAATTGTTTAGATAATTTAATCTAATAAATAAATTGAATGAACAGTATAGATCGTTATATAGGAGAATTGCCTTTTGTCAAATCATTATTTGGAGATAATGATGTTCAGCAATTGAATAACAAATATAATATTTTCAATGGTCCAAGTGTAACCAAAGAGAAGCAAATTCAACGGTTATCTGTTACTAATCAATATGACACTCAAATGGAATATACTACTAATGGTGGTCGAATTCCTAATTTATTTTACCATCAATTGATGAGTGGCATTAGCTCCGAAAACAAGAAACGTAGAATTCTTGATTTTCGTAGTATGGGACAATATCCTAAAGTAGAAAGTGCTATTCGTGAAATTTGTAATGAAATGTTTGAACGAGATGATAAAGGAGAAATCTTCAAATGTAGGCTTCGCGAGAATTACAATGACGAAGTTCGTTCTCTAATTGAAAAAGAATTCCAAAAGTTTCTACATGTTTATAGGTTTGAAGACAGAGGTTGGCAATATATGCGCGATTGGCTCATTGAAGGCGAATTATTCTTCGAGAATATTGTATCTTCTAAACAAACCGAATTAGGTATTATTGGTGTTACAAGAATTGCATCAGAACGTATTGATCCATTGTATTATGATATGGATAATGAGTTGATTGATTGTTTTATTATGCGAGCAAAAGAACATGATGATTATCCTTATCAATGGGGAAAATTCACTGCTCAAAGTTCAGTTGGAGCAGGAAGACAACATCAACCTATTTTCTTAAATGATAAACAATTAACTTATATCTATAACGATGAATGGGAAACTACTGGAAAGAAATTTCGCATTCCTATTCTTTCTCATGCCCAAGGTCCGTATAGACAACTAAGTCTTATTGAAGATGCAACAGTTATCTACATGCTTGTAAGAGCACCGGAAAGACTTGTATTTAATATTGATACGGGAAATCTTCCTGCTCCTCAAGCAGAACGTTATCTAAAGAGAATGATGGCAAGTTTCTGGACAAAAAAAACTGTTGGACAAGACGGAAGAGTAGAAAACGTTTATGATCCACAAGGAATGGTTGAGAACTATTGGTTTCCTAAAAGTAAAGATGGAACAGGTTCAACCGTTTCTAGTATTGGCGGCGGAAAACAATCAGCAGATAATTTAGATACTTTAAACTATTTTGTTCAATGTTTATATAATGCCCTTCATGTGCCCCTTGGCCGATTAAACTCTGATACGGCATTCAGTGATGGAGAAAATATCTCAAGAGAAGAACTACGTTTTGCTGAATTCATCATTACAATGCAAAAACTTTGGGCAAGTGCTATTAAGAAATCTTTCATTGTTCATCTTAAACTTCGCGGTAAACGCCTCTTAGATCAAGCCAAGAAATATAAAGTAAATGACATCAAAGTCCCTAATAAGGATAATTCAAATGCCAAAGAGTCTATTAAAGTTTCTTCCGTGTTTAAAGATAATTTCAATAATAAATGTTGGGATTATTATGATATTCTTAGCGAAGCAGTTAATGATAAAATGAAAGCAACGAAAGAATCATTATTGGCAGAACAAGAAAAACATTACGAACGTCTGGAAATTATTGAAGAAGAACTCAAAGGTTTGGGAACACAATTATTAACCGAATCTGATGAATTATTAACTAAAACTATTAATGATAGTACAGTTAGATTGACAGAAGAGCAAGAACAAGTTGCAAAGACATTAGAGTTCATTGATGGAAAGATTAAAGAGATTGATGATGAAGGAGTTAGTTGGTGGGAACAATATGATATTCAGGAAGAAGATTTAGATGTTAAGATGAATGAGCCGACACAGTTCTTTCAAATTAGAGAACAACAAATCTTTCAACAAAGACTGGACAATTATACCACTATTGCTTCTCAAGATTTCATTAGTGCAACGTATGCACAAAAGATGTGGTTTGGTATGAGTGATGAAGAAATTCTTGCTAATAGATCATTGATGCAAAGAGATGCTGCATTTAGATGGGAACTTGCTCAAATTGAAGCTAATGGTCCTGACTTCCGTGAGAAGGCTCTTCAGGAAATGGAGAACACTATGGAAGGTGGCGGAGACTTAGGAGGTCCATTAGGCGGAGGCGGATTACCTAGCGGTGGTGGAGGCGATACAAGTCTTCCTGAATTTGGTTCACCTCCTGAAGGAGATAAAGAAGGCGGAGAATCTGGTGGAAAAGAAGGAGGCGAACTTCCTGCACAAAAATCAGAAGCAGGAGAGAAAACCGCATCACCGCCTCCGCCCCCTCCGAATAAATAATTAAATGAATAATATTGTTCCAGAAGGTTTCGGAAGCACTTATCTAAGTCCGCGTATCAATAACTATGCGGACTTAGTTTATCGTACTAAACAGTTACTTGGTTTTCCTGTCCAAAACGACGAACTTACTGATACTCAATGGGCAACTATTATTGATGAAGCATTAGAAAATTACACCGCGCAGGGCGCGGGTGCAAAAGAAGAATACTTAATATTTTGTGCAAACAAATATATTGCAGGTTGCGGAGTTAAATTAGATGATCTTGTTAATGTCGGCTGCAATCAACAATATTGTAACCAAGTAACAGTTGTTTCTGCCGTCACTTCTCTTGTCACCACTTTTGATCTAATTGATACAAAGTCTGCATATCTATCCGTTACACCTTTTTCTTATCCTACTACATTAGATGTTAACAACCCTTACAGTTTAGCATATAGTGCAGTTAGTGGACAATATATGTATTTGTATTTCGATCCCAGAAATCCTTGGAACGCTAATACTGTTTGTAATCTGGATTGTGTTCAATTAAATCCTATTAATTCTGCATGGTATAAACTAAGTGCTAATCATAATTTATCAGCAACTAGATTTGATTTCGTTGATGATAGTATTTTAAATCCTTTATTGTCGGCATTATCAGGTAATTTACCCATGCCCTGGAATAATGTTCCCCTGAGTTCAATGGGAAATTTATTGTCGGCTGTTCCTATTTCTTATTACGACTTGTCGGCATTTTATCCCACTAATTTATTATACGGTCCACCTTTAGAAGCATGTATTAATAT